>Ga0068871_100000200_pt1 | contig 41226 bp, 60 predicted proteins | sample KBSMisM72_FD_72750 | JGI IMG/M metagenome (GOLD analysis project Ga0068871, IMG submission 72750) | Miscanthus rhizosphere microbial communities from Kellogg Biological Station, Michigan, USA - KBS Miscanthus M7-2 | ecosystem: Host-associated > Plants > Roots > Rhizosphere > Soil ...
CCCTATAATCTTCATCATCGTGTTCCCAAAAATAAGTTTTAAACATTTTCCTTTCTCCGTTTCTCTACTAACTCAATATTTTTATTAATCCCAGTTAAAATCTGGGCATACATATCTACAGGAATCTGAGCGTATGTTGGATATCCTAGATCTAACAAGTGCTTACTTAATTTAGAAACATATCCATCATCACATTTATTTATAAGATCAGAGATAGTTCTAACTTGATCGGGTGAAATGCATGTTGCTTGGTGGGTGACAGTTTCTTTAGGAGTTTCTACCGCTTTAGTTTTATTGACATTATTCTTAGGCATAGACTCTTGGCCATCGTCATCATCTTGAACACATCCAACTAAAGCCGCTAATGCGTAGCGCCTAGCATAAGTAAGACCTGAACCTTGACCCTGGCTTGTGTTATTGGCATTGATCACAGGAATGGTGGACTTAATCCACTGGCCTGAAGCATGCATAAGCATAGATATAAGAATAGGCTTACCATCTGCTATGTCAACAATTTGGGTAACCGATAACCCATGCTTACTAAGAGGTTCACGGATAGCATCCCAAACAGCGCTAAGATCGGCGTAACGCGACTTAAAGTGCGGGTTTAGGGAATCCTTGGATGCAAAGGACATTTCGCCCTGGCACAAAGCCAGAGCCTTAGCAATTTCATTTATATTTTCAGAGTGACTCATATTGGGCCTCTTGTTGTTCTTTGTGCCATTGATATTTAAAATCGTCAAAATCCTGGAAAATAGCGGCCCTTTCGAGCCGTGTCATCTTTTCTAGTAAGTCATCGCGCATGTCATCCATGTAAGTGTATAACATGGAGTCTTCAGCTGTTTGTTCGTATGGGTTCATGCAACACCTCCGACTAGTTGTGATCTAATGCTTTTCAAATCATCTGCAATCTTAAGTGATTCCCAGCTGAGATATTCTAGTTGTCTGCCAAGTTCGTGGCCGAATCTTGTTTCATTGTCGGCCATAATGCTTAGTGTGTTGCTAAGTCTATAGCCTGTTTCTATAAGTTGTTCTAGGTCTGTCATATTGTCTCCTTGTGTTTGAGTATCTCTGCTGCTCAAGCTGCTAGGCTTGGTGACCTAGTCGACAGCGAGCTTGCTTTGATGACTTTATCTTATCACAAGACAACATTCAATACAACACAAAAGTTATCAGTTGCATATAAATGATTGATGATATAAAGTAAGATCATTCAATAAAGGAGGAGATATGACGCTAAGAGAATATTTGTTTAAGAATCGCCTAACAGCCACAGAAATGTCGGAGAAGTTAGGGGTGAGTAGAAACTATTTAACCCTGATAAAAAATGGTCGTGTGCGACCTGGGTTTGAGCTTGCAACTAAGATTGAGTTATTAACGGGTGGAGAAGTATCAATGAAGGAGCTAAGACCATGAACGAAAATGATCCACATATTAAGGCAAAGATTTTAAGAGAAGCTGGTATGCGAAGGGATAAAAGACTTCGTGTGGCTTTGACGCAAGATGAATACGCAAAATTATTGAATATGGCATTCCAGGAAGACCTAACTATGGCGGATATTATCCGAAAGAAAGTGTTTAAGGACGTGTGAGATGCGCTAATATTATAGATTTTTCTGGAAAGATATCTGTTTCTGGAATAATGTGGCTCATTCAAACAAAAGGCCCCGTTGTTGCGGGGCCTCTCAAGGCTTAAGCCTCAATATAACGTGGACTGTAGTTAGCCAAATGTTATATCACCCTTGAGTTTAAATCAACACATACTCAAGGAGTTTCATGTCTAGTTCACATTCAGATAGTTACAACACCGAAAACAAACCTAACTTTTATGCGATCATCCCAGCGGACGTGCGATATTGCAGAGAGATTGAGCCTGGAGCTAAGTTACTTTACGGTGAAATAACAGCTTTGTCTAATAGGGAAGGTTATTGCTGGGCTACCAATCGATATTTTGCAGAGGCTTATGAAGTCGATGAGAGAACGATTCAACGATGGTTAGAGTCTTTAAAAAAACAGAATTTCATTTCAGTTCAAATTGATAAGACAGGTTTTCAAACCTCTCGCAAGATCTACATTTTTAAAGAAAATATTACGACGCGACAGAACTGTCATAGTCGCACGACAGAAACGTCATCATCGAACGACAAAAATGCCCCACATAATAATACATATAATACTACAAAGAAAGAACTACTACTACCTGGAGAAGAAGTAGAAGTTTCTCAAGATTCAAAGGTTTTTGCTAAACGATTCCATGAAAAGTCAAAAGAATTCGCCAACAAATATGGTAAATCTTGGATTTTCCCTGAAAAACTAATTCTAAGCCTCATTCTTGAGCACAACGCTACATATGTGGCCGATCAAGCCTCTTATTTGTGTAATCAGCAGGAAAGGGCTTTAAAAGAAGAAATTGATGGTGCTAAGAAAAAGACCCCAAAAATAAAAAAACCGCAACATTGTCTGATTCTCGCCTGCAAGGAGAATTGGGCATTATCAAATCACAAGGAAAAGGAATAACACATGGACATTAAACTTCCGATCAACGAGGAGTCAGAAAGACTCATTCTTGGTCGCATGATGAATTCAGTCAACACGGCTAATATTGTTTTTGAAAAGCTTGAGGAATCTGACTTTTTCGGTGCAGAGAATCGTGCTATTTTCAATTGTGGGTATAGGCTTTTTTCTAAAGATCGAGTGATCGATGCAACTTCTATTTTAACTCAAATGGAATGCGATTTTCCTCAGCTTGCAAATTATAGCACAGTTCATGGACTTGCTAACTACTATGCAGGTGTAAATATATCACTAGATCAATACATTGATATTCTTAAGAAGTATTCAATTTCAAGGAAAGTGATCAATTTCTCAAAAGAGATGATGATTGAAGCCTCTTCTTTGGATCATTCAGCCGAGGAGATTAAGAATGTCTTTTTGAAAGATTCTGATACGATTTTCAAAAGTTTGAATGAGGGCAATATTCAGTCCCTTTCGCAAATTCTAAAGGGAGATTTTAGAGGGACAGGAAGGAATTTCATTGACTATGTGCAGAACAAACAAGAGCGCAGGGCAGCTGGATATAACACGATAGAGGGCTATTTATCAGGATATAAGTTGCTTGATGATTGTTTAGAAGGATTCAATAAGAAGCATTACATGATCATAGGGGCAAGAGCTGGTATTGGTAAAACAACGTTCATATTGAATTTGATCAAAAGATTTATGGAAAGAAACTTGAAAGTTGGGTTCTTTTCTTTGGAAATGTCAGCCGACATGGTTGTTGAGAAATTCCTTTGTTTATGTGCGGGGGTTGATCAAAAGAAATTGTCGAGGGGTGACCTATTGCCTGATGAATTTCATGCAATTTTGGAAGCATCTAGGAAGATTGATGATTCAATTCTGATTGATGATCAACCGAATTTACAGGTTTCTCAATTAGCGGCAAGAGCAAAGAGGATGGTTAAGGCTCATGGAGTGCAAGTCATTTTTATCGACTATTTGTCTGAGGTAAAAGGCGATGGGCGATTTCCTAATAAGCAAGAGGAAATTATGTATGTGTCAAAGGCAATTCGAGCGGTTGCAAAGAATTTGAACATACCGATTATTTGTTTGGCTCAATTGAATCGTGAGAATGAAAAAGCCGAGCGCAAGCCGCGGAAATCTGATCTGAGAGAATCGGGGCAAATTGAAGCGGATGCCTACAGCATTATGTTACTTCATAGGGATGATGAAAACAGGCCAGGGGTTATTGAATTGCATGTTGTTAAAAATCGTATGGGCAAAGAATCTAGTTTTGATTTTAGTTTTGACGGGAAAACAGGAACAATGGAGGAGCTTGGTTACTATAAAATGAGGAATAAGGAAAAGGAAGAAGAGATTAAAAATGCTGATTGGCTTGGGGGATAAAATGAAGATTGAAAGGGGCATAATGCCAGAAGAATTTGATATAGGTGCATTGATAAATAATGATGAAATATTTGAACTTGCAAGAAAAAAACTTAGGCCTGAGAGATATTTAGATCAAAAATTGAAAGCGCTCGTTGAGATTATGATAGAACATGGGAACTCTATTGACTCCATTGTTGAAGTAGATAGAGAATTAGCTATTTATGCGATGGAACTTTCTCTTCATGTTTCAGGATGGCAGATAAAACTTAAGCAAGAATCATATATATCGCATGACAATCAAGACAAAAAGTTAAGGATAAAGGATATGCTGATTGATTTTCTTCCAGAGAAGCAAAGGAAATTTATTGAGAGTGAAAGTTTTAAATTTATGTGCCAGCAACTGGAAAAGTTTTTGACTGAGAAGAATAATTATGATGAGAATAGGCAGGCTTTGAAATTAGCAAAAGATAATTTTGAACATTATTGTGAAATGAAGGAGTCATTATGAATGAAATAGATGATATGGTTGATGGTTTGAAAATCGTTGATGAAATCGGAGAAAAGACATGGCAATTAATTAATCAATATTCTGAAAGAGAGATCGGCTATCATTTGATGGCAAAAGGCCTCTTATTTGGTTTATTTCAACATGCATATTCAGATGTTGAATTTGATGAGGATCGATTAGAAAAAGCGTTTAATGCGTTTGTTGATTTTGCGTATTTTGTACATATGCTCGTGGTAAAAAAGAAAGAGCGTGAATCCCAAGGAGAAGAATCATGAGTGAGAAAGATGAAAAATTCAAATATGTCACTGTTTCAGGACTATTATTGGAAAAACTTTGCGAAGATCATGAAAGAAGCTTTATGGCTCTTAGGACCATTGAGGAAAATAAACATATGGGGCCGGAAGAAAAATTAATTATTATTTATGAATTAATTAGGGCAATGCGCACCAAAAATATTCAAGCCGATCAAATGAATCATAAACAAACTAAATACTTAACTCTCAAAGAGTTGGAAGAGAGTAAACTCACAAGGATACAATTATGACTGAACAAGAAATAAAATCCGAAAGAGAAAAGGCATTTGATAAACTCATAGAAGAGCAGAATGATTGTGAATTTCGCACAACTCTATGTCCTAATTGCAATGGTGATTACTGCCATATTGAAGACATGACTTATTTTATGCCTTCTAATGATGACTATGTTTCTCCTGGTAGAGTTCATTTAGGAAGACACATAAAGATTTTCAATGAAAATATAGATATGGGACTGAGGATTAGAGAGGGACAAATAGATATACATTTTAGTTGTGAATATTGCGAAAATGAATGGATTTATAGAATTGCCTTTCATAAAGGGCAGACATTTGAAATAACAAAAAACATCAGGAACAAAAAATGATTGAAATATTGAAATTTGAAATGGTCAATAAAGGCGCGCTTGTTGCTCGCTTTAGCGTAAAGATGCAAAAATGGGGAGGCTTGGTTATTAGAGATTGCACTCTATTTGAATCAGGTGATAAGAGATGGATTAATCTACCTTCTAAGGAATATGAAGCGGAAGGGAAGAAGAAGTATGCGCCTTACTTGATATATGAAGATAGAGAGACTAATGACAAGTTTAAAGAAGCAATTATGAATGCAGCTCTGGAGATGCGTAATAAACATTCGGCTCCAGCTCAAAGGGATGCTTTTGAAGAAGTGCCCTTTTAAATAAAAAACCCCCGCTAACACAACGGGGGAAACTGCAAACAAACGTTTCAAGGAGTTCATAAATATGAACAATTAAGATGTAAATTAATTTGGAATTTGGGTCAAGAAGAAAGGCCGGATATGCGAGCCGGCCTCTCCCAAGGAAATATGAAAAAGCGATTATGAGGACAATTTTATTTTATTATATTACCACATTCTGGTAAAGGTGTTTCATGAAAATTTTACGACATAAATACCACGCTGTTAGCACTAAGAAGGATGGTAAAAACTTCGATTCCAAGATGGAAGGAAGATATTACGAGCAACTCAAATTAAGACAGTTGGCTGGCGAAGTTATATTTTTTTTAAGGCAAGTTCCTTTCGATCTTCCAGGCATGAAATATGTAGCCGACTTCCAGGTGTTTCTGTCGGATGGAACAGTGGAATTTATTGACGTGAAGGGGATGGATACTCCCATGAGCAAAGCTAAAAGAAAGGCGGTAGAAGAGATCTACCCCGTGACCATAAAGATAGTAACTAAGGTTTAGCATGATCAGCAAAGATGATAAAATATCAATTGATTTGATTGAAACTAAGTGGACGGATTTTTCTTATTGCCGTCGCAAGAAAGAATTTGAGTATACTGACAATCATCCCTGTTGGTTATCGATGATTGAAAGAGAGGACATGTTGACCACGTTGCTAAGGATTTTAAACAAGTACCAAAAAAAGCGAACAAAAACCACTTATGAATACGAAATCGATTAAATTGACAGACGAACAGATCATTGACTTAATCTTTGAGCGTCAAATTGTTATTGACAATATCGCTATATCTTCTAAACATAGTCTTTTGACCATCTTATCACGACTAGACGCGGAGTTAAGCAATGGAAAGATCTTTGGAAGTGAAGATTCAGTTTTTTGCAGGTCAGATAACATCGAGGATAATAGAGCTCGAGGCCGGATTGCTTATAGGACAAAACATACTCGAAGAAAGAAAGCTTATGGCCCAATCTGAAATACTGCAAGAAATGTTAGATCGCTATGAAGATATTTTTGCAAACGTGCTTCATGAAGATTGAGTTAAAAAGAATATTTTGATACTCTTAATCTAATGCACAAATGGCCCTAAACATAATTATGAGTGGGTTTTATGGATTGTACTTATGTGTTTATTTTTTTTGGTGGGTTTATGGTGGGGCTACTTGCCTCTTACCTCAGGAACTCATATAGCAATCGTGCAAGATGAAGATTAAATTCTAAATTTAAGGAAAGTTTATGAAGAAGTTAATTACGTTAGGAATGCTATTTTTTATGCCTGTTTTATCAGCTGGGCAATATGTTGGTGTGAATTTGGGTATGAACAACGGAGTTCTGACCAACCAATCGCATAATGATAAAGTTGGATTTAAGCTCGGTGGAAATTATGGCTGGAAGTTTGATTCCAATTTCCGTGCTGAGGCTGAAATCAACTATAGAGAAAACCACCAGAAAGCTGATAAATCTTCAGAAAACGGAGCGGTAGCAAAGAAATCAACTGAAAAGTATAGCCTAACTTACATGGCTAATGTTCTATATGACGTACAAAACCTACAAACTTACGGTATCGTTCCTTATTTCGGTGTGGGTATTGGTTATGCTCAGAATACAGAGAAATCAAAAGTAAAAGGCGTTGCTGCTACAAAACAAGATAAGGTAAGAGATAACCGCTTAGCTTATCAAGGAATTGTGGGAGTGAAGATGCCAATCAATGAAACTCTAAGCGTTGGTGCAGAATATCACTATCATGCAGGAAAAGCACATACTAAAGATCATAGCTTGGCAATGACAGTAGTTAGAAGTTTCTAAAAAAGCGGTAGCGCGGGACTACGCGCAAGCCCCTAAAAAGGCATCCCGCATTTAATTTATGATGGAAGATTACTTGCCAGAATTTCAAGAGGATTACATGGACAAGAAAATTAAGAAGCTCCAAACAGCAACAGGCAAATTAGTGAAGCAAGAAGCTAGTCTTCTCAAAGAAGATAAAAAGCATGATAAAGTGATAGACAAGGCTAAAGCTAAGATGAAAGGTAAATGCTAATGAATGGGGAGACGGTAAGTCTCATATTCCTATGCCTGGTTGTGATTATCGCTACCTCATTTGTGGTTTGTACATTCATTGATATACTCAAAGGAAATCTCAAGTGATTGAAGAAGTAAACTTTGACAAAGAGAAAAAAATGGAAGCTTTTCGCTTGATCGAAGAAGGATTCCAACAAGCTCAAGATCTAGTCGGAATGAAATTCGCTCTAACAGTCTTGGTATTATATACACAGGAATTAACGACTAGGGCTAAAAAAATGTATGACGATGGGAAAATCGATTTAGAGGGAAACCCAACATAAATGAAAGAAACAGCAAGCGAAATAACTGTCACTATCAAAGACGACGAAAGAACATACAAATCAAAACACTTGATCTATACAACATACACCGTAAGCGAAGATGACGCCCTCATAAAAGAGCTAATAGCTAAGGCCCTCCAAGAATTTAATGGAGAGCCAACGGATGTTAGAATACGTATCAACCTAACTATTCTTTAGTATCTGAGCTATTAAGAGCATGGCAGCATTAAGATCACATTGAGTCACAAATCCATATTGTACATGACGAGGTAAGTCATCAAACCCTTTATTCATCTCATCAAGCATATCAATGAGTTCCTTTCTACTTGGTTTCCCTTCATTGATTGGTTTGTCTTCTTCATAGTGCTTATCAACTTCTCTATCTTCTTGCTTTACTACTGGCTTGTCTACAATGCTACCGCATAACTCACACTTATGCTTGTTTTTCTCAAGATATTTGGCTATTTCAAGTTGATTGCTCATCATTTATCCTTGTAAAGTAAATATTTGACTCACTCGTAAAAATGAGGTTTTCCCATCGCAAAAACACAAAGTTTATCATGGGCTATGAAAAAAATCATGCAATGACGTAAAGTGATTACATACATACTTTTATGTTTAAAAAGAGTGATATATGTCTAGACCTGAAATGCCTATCGATTGGGAAGAAGTCGATTACATGCTTAAATGTGGTTGCTTAGGTACTGAAATAGCAGCAGTTTTCTGTATGCATCCAAAGACTTTTTATAAGCGCGTAGAAGATAAGTTTGAAAGGAGTTTCACGGAGTATTCACAAGAAAAGAGAGCTATAGGTGAAAGAGCCTTAAGGCAGAAGCAATATGAAAAGGCCATGGGACTCACAGAAACGGGTGATAACACATTGCTAATCTGGCTCGGAAAGAATCGACTTGGTCAACGCAATGAAGACAAAATGACGATTGTTACACAAGAACAACAAGCAACACTCGATAAGACCATGGACATGGTAGACTATCTTCAATCTAAGAAAGAGCAAGACTCTGAAGAATGAAAGAACCTCTTTCGCCAAAACAGCTCGAATTCATAATCAATTCAAAAGCTAAATGGAATTTGGCACATGGGTCGGTTAGAACTGGAAAGACTGTCGGAACAACTTTCGCATTTATGCACAAGGTTGACAGATGTCCAGATTCGAAGATCTATATTGTTGGCCATACTTTCGATACAGCCTATAGAAACGTCGTTAGATTGCTCATGGAATCAAGCGAGCTTGCTATCTTTAGGCCATTCTGTTCCTGGTCGGGTAAGAAACTTCTCTACAAAGATAAAGTCATTAGTGTGCTTGGTGCGAAAGACGAAGGCGCAATCGGTAATTTCCAAGGGCTAACAATGTCCCTTTGTTATTGCGATGAGATGACATTATATCCTGAGTCTATCGTTGATATGATCGATACGCGTTTATCTGAGCCTTGGTCCCAAGGTTTTGCTGCGATGAACCCATCTCATCCAAATCACAAGATCAAGAAATGGATTGATATGGCGGAAGAGGGTAACAAAGACTACTACGCATTGCATTACACGCTTGAAGATAATCCTTACTTAGAACAATCTTACAAAGATCGCTTGAAGAACTCACTTAGTGGGATATTCTATAAGCGAAATTATCTCGGTTTATGGTGTTTAGCAGAGGGGAGTATCTTTGATTTCTTTGATCCGAAGCTTCATGTTGTGCCTAAGCCTCCGCGTGCTGCTGAATATTGGATCGCTGCTATTGACTATGGCGCAGTCAATCCATTTGCTTGCTTGCTCATTGGCGTCTCGACTGGACGATATACGCAATCAGGGAAAATGATGTGGGTTGAGAAAGAGTATTATTGGGACCCAATCAAGAAAGAGAGGCAACAAACTAATAGTGAATTTGCGAACGATGTTCAGACATTCCTACAAGATTACGATGTAAAGCAAATCTACATTGATCCATCAGCAGCAGCATTCAAGACAGAACTTAGAAGAAAAGGACTGCATCCTGTTGATGCCAATAATGAAGTTCTCGATGGCATAACTATGATGACTACAGAAATGAAGCGTGGAACGCTTGTAGTTTGTTCAGAATGCACTAACACAATACGAGAGATAGAAAGCTATGTGTGGGATAACAAAGCCGCTGAAAAGGGTTGGGATGAGCCTCTAAAGAAAAACGATCACAGTATCGACGCCCTTCGTTATGCAATAGCTACTCATAAAGTCAATATCTATGAACCCTACAAAGACCAAAATCTTAATGAAAAGTGGTCTATGCAGGGGATTAATACATTTGAAGCTAATCGCGATCCTAGAAGAGGCAGTCAGCGCTCTTTTTAAGCATTGCATTCGCTTGTGCTATTAATTTCTTTGTTGTATCGTCTTTAATTTAAGTCACATATGATAAAGGCCAATTCATGACCTTCTTTTTTCCGCCTTGGAATAATGCGCTTGAGCCTTCACAAGGCAATGTGCGTCAATGGTTAGATAATCTGTATAGCAAATTTCAGCCTATCGAGCAATCACGTTGGAATCAATCGAACATCGATACGATGTTTTATGCTGGTGCGCAAGATTATGTTAACAGATATTTTAATTTCACTCCTAGAGGAGGCTCACAATTCTATTTCAACGTATCTCAACAGCCGATTAATATGGTCACTGGCTATGAGAGACAACACAGAAAGAACTTTTCCTATGTCCCAACTGAGGGTGCTGACGCTAAAACTACCGATCAATATACGAAGTTAATTACTACGGTTGCGAATAAGGGCGATATCCACGAGCAAAAGAGCAAAGCTAAAGAATTAGCGGCCGTTGCTGGTATGTGTCTCATGCAACCTTACCTTGATTATACTAGTGAAGATCAGGCTCAGGGGGAATTGAAGGTTAAGATTTGGGAATATAACTCATTTCTTGTTGACCCTTACTTTAGATCGCCTGACATGTCTGATGCTCAGTTTGTTTGGTGTCAAGAGTATATATCCAAACGAGAAGCTGAAGATAGATTCCCGGACAAAGTTAATCAAATCCAACCTATGGCGGGCACGCCGCAAAGATATGGTAGCTTTTATTTTTTGCCAGAAAACTACAACATGGCTAGAAACGACCTCATGGTCTTATCTTATGTGTGGTATAAGTGGAAAGGTAAGAAGAAACGACTATATAGCCGCAAGCGGAACCAGTTTTTTGATTTCGCTCAAGGAATGGAAAACTTAGACCAAGTTCTCTACAATATACCCGATCTTGAGCTTGTAACGGTTGATGTCCCTATCTGGAAACTAGCTGTAGTTCTCAATGATCAGCTCATGTTTCAAGGGGAAAACCCTCTTGGTTTTAATGGCTGTCCATTTATTCCATACTTTTGGAACTATGAGCCTCATATCAATCATTATGACCTACGCGTAAGATCTCTCATGCGCACTATGCGAGATTCTCAGTTTCTATTTAACCATAAGGTGAGAACAAACAACGATATTACTGAAGCTACAATCAATTCTGGATGGAAGCGTAAGATTGGAGCTGTTGCCAATGAAGACAATCTAAAGAAAACAGGTCAAGGTTGGGACGTCATCGTCAATGATGGCTATGAAATGACGGATGTTGAGAAGATTATTCCTTCAGGCGTTCCAGAAAGCGACCTTGCGTTAGCCGAGCAATTATCTAGCCTAATATTCAAAACAAGCGGCATAGACCTAGAAAACTGGTCTGGACAGCAAGACAAACAGACATCTAGCCTTACAGCTCTAATTAAGCAAGCTGCTAACTTGATGGTGCTACAGAAATACTTCGATCAATGGGATTATGCGGACAAACTTCTAGGCGATAGGTTACTACAGATATCTCTTAACAACTGGAATGCTGCAAAAGTCGGTCTTTACATCGGTGAAGAGCCAACTCCTTTCTTCCATAGCAAGATCTTTAGTAAGTATCAAGTTGTTGTCGAAGAAGCTGATTTAACACCGACTCAACAGAATTTACAAGCACAGCAAATGCTTGATGTCAATCAGATGTTCGGTCGTGAAGTGTTCCCAGCTTCCATGATTATTCCTAAGCTAAATATCACAGGTAAGGGTGAGATTATCCCATATCTTCAGCAACAAGAGCAACAGCAAGCAGCGGTTCAAGCGGAAGCAACGAATTTACAGCATACTGTCGAAGAAATGAAGCTCAAAGAATTGATGGCTAAGATTCATAATCAGCTTTCACAAGCTCGTGAGAGAGATTCTAGAAGTGAATCCAATGTAGGTTTGTTCGAAGAAAGAATGAGTATGATTAGTAAGAACCACGCATTAGCTTCTAAAGAAAAGATGGCGGCATTGGCTCAGTTGCTTGAAACTATACAGAAATTCGGTGAAGTCGAGACCTTCCTTCAATCCAACAATCTCGAATCAATCAAGATGGATGAAGAAGATCAAGAGAAGGAACAAAGACAAGCAGTTGAAAGACAGGAAGCTTCTAAGCGATTTATCGAGCAGATTATGGGAAGCCAACCAAGTCAACAAAACTCTGGTCAAAATCAGATGAGCATGGTATAAACAAAGTTCAACCTAAATAGGTAAAATAGAGGTAGTTATGGCAGGCGGACAAAGAATTGATGATCATTCCTTTTGGGCTGGTTCCAAGGGAAAAGCTTCAGTATTTCCTGATGGACCACACAAGACAAAAGATTATTCTTCAGCAGAAGGCGCTGGTGAAGTTTCCAAGTATGAAGATACTACGGAAGCGATTAAAGGCGTTCAAACAATGGCTAAAGGAAAGATTAAGTCTCATCCTATGAAGCCAGGAACCTTTCATTAATAAATTAGCGCTTTGGATTGGAAATTTCCGATCGGCGCTTTTTCTTTGAGGTCACATGAAGAACACTAAGACTGTACAGTCATATAAAAATACAGCTGCAGAGAAGAATCGATCTACCCTTAAGAATACTAAGGATGGCTTCGAAGATCCCGCACGTATTAAATTCCAAAATAAAGAATGTCAGCCTGAAGATGGTGTTAAATCTCCATGGGACTTTCGGTGTCCTCAATATGATCAGCGCTCATCTAACTTCATTAATGCTGGTACTCACTATGGTGTAGGAATTCCTCAGCCGATTGGTCATGAAGGCAATCCTAAATCGGAAGTTGCAGCATTGCCAAGAACTAGAAGAAACACACTTCAAGATGATGATTTAGGATGAAAATCCCCAAGACTAAGCACAAACAAGCCCATACTGATAATGTTAAGATGGGCATGGGTGATTATTATGGAACGGGTCTTAATGCTAAGATTGGCAAGATTCGTGATGTCACAGGCTATAATGAGATTCCTAAGCCAAAAATTAAGAAGCCTCCAAAGTCTCTAGCTTAAATAGCTTTCTATTCATTCTCTTAAACTGAATTAATTCCTGTAAAATTCGCTTACATTTCTCTTCAGGCAAATCCTCAGGGTCTTTAAACTCTAGATTCTTTCGATTATTCAGATATTGATCAATGCACCAGTTTACAATCTCATGCTCTACAACGTTTCCTTCTTTGTATTGACCCCAGAACTCAGTTGCGGGAATAATCCATATGGTCTCAAGTATATCTGTATGGGAATGTGCTCTGAAAAGGTAGGAATTAGTTTCCGCTTTTGGTTTTTCTAGCCTCGGTTGCCAGTATAATACTTTGTCAACGCCATTATCAGCAGTACGAGCATGACCAAAAATATATACATAGGGGCTCCTATCCTGATAAAAAAGGGAATCGAAGTTCTTTTTTAGACAATCTTCAGCACCTTGGTTTACATTAGCCTCTTGGTCTTTCTTAAAATGTAATAGCCTGTCATGAGCTTCTAGGATGTTAACTTTCATTCCTCATCTCCTTTAGCTAGATAGTAGATCTCGCGCAATTTTTCACCCTTCCAGCGAAACCAATCGTGCAAATCACATAGTTTCTCTTCGTTTCTGTAGACTTCTAGAAATGTCTCAAGCGTATGCTTTGAATTATATATTTCATAGGGACATTCATCATCATCTAGGATAGCTTCCATCATTACATATATTCGTCCTAGGTCTTCGAGGCGTTCGCGTTTCATTTCTTCCCCTGTGGCATTCCAAGAACATTCTTAAACAATTTAGCCCGATATGCTTCAACCATCGCCTTCTCTTTTTCTTTGGCAAGCCTTTCATCGTAGGCGATCTGAGCTTGGATAATATCCTCATCGGGTTCTTTCATTTCCCTTATAGGCCTATCATAGCATTCGCACCATTCAGTTCCCTGCTCGTCCACTATCGTATTAAAACTTAAATGGGGCGAGCGCGGTATAGGCGCATGAAAGGTTTGCGGCGTGCGTAGGTCGTTGTTAGGTGCGCTCATGTTTATTTCTCTGTTTTAAGATATGTACACTTTACTTGCTATAAGTTTGTGTCATGTTTATGTTGATACAGATTTGTAGCGCTTTGATGTCTATCGCTCCAAAAGGGGTGTCAACGTCTGATAATAGAAAGTATGAAACGTTCCCATTTTATCTAAAGTCATGACTATCAACACAATCTTGATTTCGATTAATTTCTACCACTTTATTTTGTCAATCCATTTACAATTTTTCGGTATTTTACCCTATTTTTTTGTCCAAATTTGACAATATGATCGGTTTTGTCGAATTCTTGCTCATCCCTCAACTTATTTATCTCTTTGCAAATCTCAACACAAGCATCGTAAGTTTGCTTAGTCCTGCGCATGATCAATAGCGGACTTATCCGCGGGAATATTTTTAAGCTTTCATGCAACTCCAGTATGTTCAATTCAGGCACCAAATCAATACTTTTATAGGGATTCCGTTGTCCGTAATCCAAATATGTCTTCCGTAATCATATCTGACCTTGCAGATAGATCTACCAGTCCATCCAGTAACATATTTACCTGATTCTGGTTTATGATATTGTGCATCACTCCAGCCATCTAGTACATTAGTGCCGGGCAATTGTGTAGGTGCTCCGCCAGCACTTGGCGTACCATACATTTCTCCAGGGTGGAACGCTGATATCTCTTTAATTGGCGGACTGCTCATTTAAACCTATCCTTTGCTACTATCACAACCTTTCCCCTAGTAACATATTCAATAGACACCACTTCATATCCTTGCTTCCTAAGATTTCGTACAAAAGCACGCTTTTCCCATGCAAGTATGTAGAATGTGGTATAGTTAGTGTTCACTCTTCAGGCCCTCTAAATGCCTTTTAATGGCATTGGATACAGTACTTGGACCTACTCCAAATCTTTCTCCAATTTCTTTTAAAGTCCTACCTTCTTCTCTCAGTTTATGGAATATTTTACAATGTTCTTCGGTTAGACGTCTGACCGTCGCACCCCTACCACCCATAAATCTACCATCTTTAAAACAATTACTTGATCTTATCTAAGTGTTTTAGTTTAATGTGCTTACATCCAACCGCAGGCCAGCGTTAAGGGCTAAAGGATATCATATGTCAATACCTCAAGATAATCAAGTTCAACAAAATACTCCACAACAACCTAGCGATAAAGAACTTAACTTTAGAGCATTACAGCAAAAATATGAGAAGCAACTTGCTGAAGAAAGAGCTGCTCGTTTAGAAGCTGAAAGAATGGTTCAAGAGCGTTCTAGATCACATGAAGACGATGATAGTGATGAACCATACGTTGATCATAAAAGACTGAATAAAAAGTTAGAAAAATTCGGCCAACAGACTAAGCAAGAAACCCAAGCGGAAATTAAACAAGCCGTCGGACAAGCCCTCTACGAAGAGCGTAAGCAAAATTGGCTAAAGAATAATCAAGACTTCTACGATGTGATGCAGCATGCCCAAAAGTTCGCTGAAAAAGATCCAGAGCTTGCAGAAACCATTCTCGAAATGCCAGACACTTTTGAAAGGCAGAAATTGGTCTACAAAAATATTAAAGCCATGGGCATTCACAAGCCGCAGACTCCAGAACCTAGCATTCAGCAAAAGATTGATGCAAATAGAAGAAGTCCATATTATCAGCCTTCTGGTGTTGGAACGGCTCCATATGCAACTCAAGGAGACTTTAGTGCTAGTGGGCAAAAGCAGGCTTACGAAAAACTTCAAGAACTAAAACGTAACTTAAGGATTTGATATGGCACTTGTTAAAGGCACTTCTAAAAAAACTATTGGTAAAAACATCGCTGAAATGGAGGCTTCAGGCCATCCAAAGAAGCAAGCAATAGCAGCAAGTTTGAATGAAGCAAGAAAATCTGGAGCTAAAATCCCCAAGAAGAAAGGTAAATAATCATGAAGATCAAGAAGAAAGAAGAAAAGAAAGAAGTTAAGATGCCTGTCAAAGGAAAGATGGCTGATTCTGAAAAAGAAGGTCATAAGAATAAAAAGAAGTAGTGTCTTGAATGAACCCAGGATAGTCCTGGGTTTTGTAAATCCGGATTTACTTTGGAGGTTTTGGTTTATTTGCTTGATATTTGTAAGCACACTTTCTGCATTGAGTACTTTTACCAGATCGCAAGTAATATCCTACGACTTCTTTCTCTATTCCACATTCACATTTACATAGATATCTATTTCCTTCACCTCTCTTGTATGAAATGAATTTCAGAACTAACCATTTACCGATTGTCTGACCAATAAGTTCATCTTTATCTACAGTTTGATTGCTCCTTTCTGGTAAAGTGCCATTTTTAAATTTATCCAAAATCCATTCAACCCCATATCTTTTACGGAACCATGTAAATTGATTATTTGTCCACCCTATTTTCTCGATCAACTCTTGCTGAACGATATTACCTGTGTGAGTTTTATGTTTTTTTGTCGTTCGACGATTTCTAGAGTTTTCTTTTGCTGAAATCCACCTGCAATTTTCCTTGGAATAACCTTTCTCATTATCAATACGATCGAGTTGAGCGTCATAAAAAGGTAAATCTCCCATGTCTTCATAAAATTTCTCAAATCTATACCATTCATCACATACTGTAATTCCTCTTCCACCATAATTGACATAATTTGGTTCATTTTCATTTCTACAACGACTAAGCATTGCAATCCATGTTCGATAAACTTTTGTATATGACATTTTATGTGTTACTTGACCCATAATCACCAGTTTGTTATATGTTGTTTATTCGCAGTCACTTGCGTTAATGTGACATCGCGTTAGAGGGTATCGCATCCCTTATCAAAGATATGATCGAGAACTGACGTAACTAGGCTCGTCTACCGATCCTCATATCCAAGTAACACTCAGTAAGGATTAAAAAAAATGAGTATTACTACGACTGGGAACCTCGGCCCTATGATTCTCCAATCACTAGCGCCAGCTATGCTTTACGTTCCCACTCCAACGATGTTAATATAACCATATCATATACTCGTAATATATGCAATATGTTCGTCGTTGTAAAATCTCTTCTGATGGACTTGAACATCTGACCGCGTAATGGCGAAGGCAACAAGGCGCAAGCAAGGAAACTGTGCAGCGTGAACGTAGCAAGCGAAGAGACTACCTCAAGGTAGATGCGGTGCTCTGGACTCTATGGAAACATAGAGAGATTGGCAGAAATGACCAATCAGATACGTAAGTATCTTAACAACAAGGAATTACATTACGATTTGCGACAAAGTAAGCATGCCCACCCATGGTGGAACTACTTGTCGCTTTATGCGCCCACGTGCGCTACAGCCTCCGACAATCCAATTAGGAAATTCGGGGATAGACCCACCAGCACAAGTTCCACAACGTGACATCATCGATGCACAAATGGCATTCTTTGGTACTGGTTGTATCATTAACGAACAAGTTATTTTGCAAGACCAAGAAGGCGTTTTGGCTTGGGTGTCTGAGCGTTTAGCAGTAGCTATGCGCCAAGCAGAAGATTTAATCCTCCGTGATTACATCGTATCTGCAGCATCTACCATTAACGCTGGTGGTGGTTCCAACGCAGACAACCCAACTAACCTCGGTGTTTCCGATTTTAGCTTGGTTGCAACTACTTTGGATACTAACAATGCTTATAAGTTCATGTCTGGCATAGAAGGCATGGATCGTTTTGGAACAGGCCCAGTGCGTTCAGCATATTTTATGTTGTCCTCAACTGAACTCCAATCCGATTTTGATGGTTTAACTGGTTCTGGTTTCCTTTCCCAGTGGAACTATCCAACCAATGCGTCAGCGCTTCCTTCTGAATATGGATCTGTTTATAACATCCGTATTTTGACAAGTTCTGAGGCTCCTGTTGCTCGTGGAGTTTCTGCTAACGGCCAAGACGTTTATTACAATACCGTTGTTGGTAAGCAAGCAGTGACTCACATCAATCAGGATGGATTCTCTATGAATTTGATTTACCGTGACCCATACTACAGTGGTATGTTGGCCCAAAATGCTACTCTTGCTGTTAAGTTTGCGCAAGCGCAAGCAATTACACAGGATACAGCTATCAGAAACCTACTGAGCACGCGTTTAGCGTCTCTAGTGATATAAGGAGGTTTTTATGGCTGAATATTCTAGATTAGCAAGTGGACAAACAGTCGCTCGTGGTGTTGAAGCTCAACCGGCCGGTCAAACAGCTGTCGTTGTTCCGTTTCTTCCTGATTTTATCGAGATCTATAACCGTACACGTGCAGTTGCAGGCAGTGGCGTTACTAGAGCTTGGTGGGTAAGAGATGCAGGACAAGGCTCTGCGTTTTTGGATACATTTGGAACAGGTGAACAATTCATCGCTCCAGTTGGTGGAACAAGTTCTGGTCTTCTAGTTAGCGGAACTGGTTTTTCAACTATCCAAGCTGGTTTGTCTCTTCAATATGGTCCAACATTTTTGCTCGGTGGTTCTGGTGGAATTGCTAAAACTTCAGCAGTTCTTTTGACAGTAACTACAACAGCTGACCATAATTTGACAACTGGTGATTGGGTTACTTTCCAAAACCTGTATCAAACATCAACAACTGGTATGCAGCAGATTGCTGGTATTCCTTTCATGGTCACTGTAACAGGTGCTAAAACCTTTACAATTGACTGGGTTGGAAATGGTTCCAATTTGACAGCTATTACCGCTGGTGGTTTGAATACTTTGGCATCTTTCAAAAAGATTCTCTATCCTGTTCTTTATGCTCCAGGCGTAGCGTATCCTTGGAAGATTGATGTTGGTACTACTACAACAATTCATACAACTGCTCCTCACAATTATGTTGTTGGTCAGCAGGTTGGATTCAGAATTCCAGCTCCTTATGGAATGACGAATTTGAATGAGTTGCCAAATACCACATTGCCAGGGTTCCCAATTTATTATTACGTAACATCTGTTACCGATAGTAAGACATTTGTAATCAATGTTGACAGCACTCAATTTACAGCATTTACCGTAAACAACACATTCTTGAGCTTCCCAGGCCTGAAGTTTGCAGAAGTTGTAGCGGCAGGTGATGTAAATACAGGCGGATGGCCTTATAATGGCGGAGATCTCTACCCATCTCCAAGGTTCTTCAATGGCTTTACTTCCAGCACGACAGTTGGAGTATCTACCATTAACGGACCAGCTATTTCTGGTGCATTCTCTAATGCGACGTTTATGGGCTTTATTATTGGTTCTGGTGTCGGCGGAACTACTGGTGATGTCATTTACTGGCGCGCTTATATGCATGATATTAACTATTTATAGTTATGTCAAGTATGTAAGTTGTATTTAATATGACATTTGGTATCCTCCTTAAAAAAGAGGGTACCAATCATGAAAAAATGCAATGCATGTCAAATAGAAAAAAAAATTGAAGAATTTTTTAAATCATCCAGATCTAAGGATGGGTTGAATACTTGTTGCAAATCATGTACAAGCATTAAATCTAAAAAATGGCGCACCTCTAATCCTGATAAATTAAAAATTTCATGGAAAAAATCTCGAGAAAATAAAAAACAACCTGATGATGTACAAAGAAGAAAAAAAGTTGGATTATCAAAAGATGAAGTTAATGAGCGCAACAGAATTCAATATCATATACATAAAAAAGAAATAAGTGAAAAAAGAAAAATAAAGATAAAAACTCGTGAGTTCAAAGATAAGGCGATATTAAGAGTAAGAAAATACAGAGAAAATAACAGAGAAAAATTCAATGAATATCAACGAAGGTTTAAAAAACGCAATCCAACTTATGCCACCGCTTGCCGAAAGGTTAGTTATGCGTTAAAAAATGGCAAACTAATAAAACCAGAAAATTGTCAGAATTGTGGTGAAAAAAAATCTCTACAAGGCCATCATGAAGATTATTCGAAACCATTAGAAATTAAATGGTTATGCTCGAAATGCCATTGTAGAGAACATGACAAGCTAATGGATGTTCCATGTCATACCCACCCTTAATTACTGGGCCAATTCCTCCCTATGCAAACGTACCCATTCGTCCAGACTATTTTAAACCGCGTTTCTTCTTTATTTCTGGTATTGCACTTGGCGTTACAACTGTAATTACAACGACTATAGACCACGATTATGTGATAGGGCAGCTGGTAAGACTAATCATCCCTCAATGGAGCGGCACAAGAGAGTTAAATGAGCAAGAAGCCTATGTCATTGACATCCCAGCTTCAAACCAAGTTACCTTAGACTTCGATTCTAATGGATTTACAGCATTCACCTCTTCGTCACAACCAACTCAACCTCAGATTCTTGGCATAGGAGATATATCTTCAGGAAATATCAACGCTTCTGGTAATTTGAATACAAGCATATCAGTACCAGGTGCTTACATAAATATTTCACCCCTATAGGTATATCATGGTAGAAAAAGCAAAACCTAAAGTACAAGAATCCGAAATGGATAAATTAGAAAAGCAATTTGATGCTTTTGATTCGCAAGTCAAAGAATTAACCCAAGATCGCATGAATCAAGCACCAAAATTAGAAATGGAGCCTCAAACAAGGCTTTCTTCTTCAGAAATTGAGAAATCCAAAGAAATTAGACTTAAGCCTTCAAGATCTATTGGTTCTGGTCAAAAGTTTAACGAAAAATTCAGAGAAGCATGGAACTACGATAAAGAATATGTCCAATTCATTGCAGAAAACAATGAAGCCAAAGGCGACATGATTGAGATATGGACTCGCCCTTATGGCGGACTTCCAGCAGAATTTTGGCAAGTGCCAGTTGGTAAACCTATTTGGGGTCCAAGACATCTTGCAGAGCAAATTAAGAAATGCTCATACCATCGTTTGACGATGCAGCAATCTGTGACAAATTCAGATGGTGTCGGTCAATATTTTGGTAATTTAGCTGTTGATACAACTGTTCAAAGGCTAGATGCTCGCCCTGTATCTTCAAGAAAATCCGTTTTTATGGGAGCGGCTAACTTCTAATGAATCTATTAAAAGATATCATCACCTATGTCCGGCGCATAATAAAGAGCCCTTCCAATGCTGTCATAACTGATTCTTTGATCATAGACTATATCAATCGCTTTTGGTTGATGGATGTAGATGCGCGCATCCAAGTCTTTGATCTTAAAACTAAGTATCAGTTTCTCACGACTCCTGGTGTCGATAAATATAATATGCCTCTATACGATACTCAGACTGAGATTATTGACCAGACAGAAACGGAAATTGTTCTAGCTGTAGAACCATTTACTGATGGAACCAATCTCTATTTCGAAGATTTATTAGCGCAGTTTAGACAATCCAATCCGGATATCACTCTTAAACCTGGAACAATTGCCGTTTATATAGCAAAAGGGACTGCCAATCAGTCAGTCTACGTTGATGATGGCCTTGGCAATATGACACTGCTATCGGGTACATATACGATTAGTTCTGGAACAATTAATTATAATACTGGCGATATCGTACTTAACTTCACAATTGTTCCTCCCGCTTCGACCGAAGTTCTGTCTACTTTCATCTACATAAGCATGAAATTTGGTGAATCGGTAGCAATGTTCCCTGTTTATCAAGGATTCCTGGGACCAGCCTACATCAATGGTTATGAAATCAATTTTGAGACTCAAAAGCAATATTTTAAAAATAATTGGGGTGGATATTCTCAATCTCCCATACAAGTTGGAACAGGTAACGGAACAGCAGGTCCTTATACGCTTACCATTCCTATTGTTTCTCCAGTCCAAAGTCCTCCTAATTTCCCAATATCTTCATCTCTCATGCGGGGCCACGTAGATATCACAGGTATTATTGCAACCGGAAATAATGTAGATCCTCCGTTAGTCACAAGTGCGAATAATTACATTAGCACTATTCCAACTACCAGCGTAAATTCTCAAGTTTTCTTCACATCTCAAGCAGCTGATGGAAGTAACATCATTATCCAGGATAGTGGTGAATTCTTAGATGGGAATGCTAATTATGGATTGCTAATGCAACCTGGAAAAGCACCTTATGGAAACCTAGAGCTAGTGAATGGTCCATTACCAAATTACAGTACAACTCAGAACACTATTAATTATTTCACGGGTGTTGCTACTAATGTTTATTTTCCACAAGCTATTCCTGTGGGGATGCCTATTAATGCACAATGCAGCTATTACCAGCTTGGAAGACCTCTATCAGTTCTTTATTACAACAATGTTTTGGAATTCAGAGCGCCTCCCAATACGCAATATGTAGTGGATGTCACAGCTTATTTAACACCAGCTGCATTCTTCAATACAGAAGCTGCAATTCCATTTGCTTATATGGCAGAATATTTAGCGCGCGGTGCGGCTAGAAAGATATTATCAGACATTGGAGATGTGGAGCAGTTTCAGTTTTATGAGCCATTGTTTCAAGAACAAGAAAGCTTGGTCCATATTAGAAGCCAAAGGCAATGGACAGCGACACGTAGCCATACTATCTGGTCTGTAGGAAATACAAATGGCTATAGCAATAATTTCAATTCTTATGGGGTATAGATGACTCAATTTAATTATAATCGAAATATTCCATTCGCAACCAATAGCCCAGCATCTGATCAGCCTAATATGCTGACCAATACTAATTCAACCGATGATTTGATTGGAGTGGATCACAATAGCTTCAATGTTCCAGATGGTGGCTATCATAAGATTATTCATCAAACTTTAGGCCCAATCGGTGGCGAGAGATCCAGATCTGGAGTCGGTGCGGTAATCGCTAATTTTCCTGCTGCAATCCCTGGCATAAATCAGGTTTTTGCTGCTAATTATACTCCAGATTATAACAATGCCACAGCAGATACGCAATTATTCAATAAAACATCGCAAGGTGGTGTATCTCAATTAACTGGAGATGATGCAGAAACGGATGGGTGGCAATGGGTCGGAGGAATATTAATTCAATGGGGTATCGTTGCAGTTACATCTCTTCCCCAAGCAAGTACCGTTAATTTTAAAAATAGAGGACCATCCGGAAAAGGCATTCCATTCCCAAATAACATATTTATTATAACCGCCACTCCTACAAGAATAAATACACCTTCTGGAGCAGTGACCATAACAATTAAAAAAAACACTAATCCTGAACCGACCATTAACAGCTTTGATTGGGCTGTAACTGGTTCAAATGGCGCTTCAACTCCTGATTCATTTTATTGGTTTGCAATAGGTAACTAATGGCAAAATTAGCTGTTGGGCCTCTCAATAAAGGTCTAAAAACAGATCGCACAGCATTCAATATCGATAATGACAGTTTTCCGACTCTCATCAATGCTTATCAATGGCGTGGAAGAATTAAGAGGAAGAGGGGAACAACGCTACTCGGAAGACTTCAACGATATATTGGCACAACTGATGTAACAGGTGGGCAAGTCATTACAATTCGACCAATTCCTATCGCAGTCGGTATTGCTACATTCGTTGTAGGAACTCAAGTTTTCGTCGATCCAGGAGGAGCCAGTCCTGTTGTACTTCTAACTAATGGTCCAGGTACTGCCACATTAAATAGGGCGACGGGTGTATTGACCATTGTTGGCTCTATTCCTCTAACTCCTGTGATATATTTCCCAAGACTTCCTGTCATGGGCATTGAAGAATTAAATATTAACCCTAATGTCATTCCTGGAACGATCGCTTTCGATACGATTTACGCCTACAACATTAGCGGTATAAATCCATATCCAATAACAGACATTAGCTTCTATAAGAATCCATCAACGGGTACTTATCCCGGCTACGTTCAAAAAGGAACCTGGACTCCAGTTTCTTGGAATGGACAAAATTATCAGCAATTTTGGACTGTGAATTATCAAGGCGCTATTTGGGCAACTAATGGAGTTCCAGTTCCTTTTAGTCCTACTAATTTCGGAATGCAGTTTAGCCCAGTAACGAATGTTGCCGCTCCTATCGGAAATACTATTGTTATTACCGTCACAGGTGCAAATCTTGTGGTAGGAGACTTTGTATTCTTAAATGAATTTGATCCGGCCATTATTACAGGCATAAACTTTCAAACTGGTTATGTGATAGCGGTCTCAGCTCCTGGTGCAATTACTATAGAACTTCCTTTTGCTACATTAGCGGGTGCAGGCGGCGCAACAACAGCTGGAATAGTTCAATATCTCACTAATCGATCCGATACAACGAAAGATTGTATTCGATGGTATGATGGAGACCCAACTAATGGCTTAGTTCCGCCTACATTTGTAGCACTCAATGGCTGGGTTAACTTCATGCCCCCATTATCACAATTCGATTTTTCAGTCGGCGAACTTCCCGCAGATCAATATTATCTCGTGGGAGCTAAATTAATATTTCCCTTCAAAGATAGACTTTTGTTTATCGGTCCTGTTGTTCAAACTTCTGCGGTCAATGCGACCCCCATTTATTTAAGGGATACAGTTGTTTATAGTCAGAACGGTACTCCCTATTATACGGCTTCTTATACTAACGATCCGGATGCTACAAAAGATACTCCAACATCAGTTACCAACGTCTTTCACCCAATTCTCGTGCCTATAAATCAGACAGCCACACCAGCGGCTTGGTTTGAAGATCAGGTTGGATTTGGTGGATTTATTTCCGCGGGCGTTGGCGATGCGATTATTTCTGTTGGTTCTAACGAAGACGTGTTACTTCTAGGTTTCAATACCATTCAGACAAGACTCGTTTATTCTGGAAATGATGTCACTCCTTTTGACTTTTATCTGGTAAACTCTGAATTGGGAACTGGAAGCACATTCTCAGCGATTAATATGGATGCAGGGATAATTTCTAGGGGCAACCGAGGTTACATCATTGCAAGCCAAACAAATGTGCAAAGAATTGATCTTGAAATACCCGATCAAGTATTTGAAATAAGTCTTGTCGATAATGGTGCTGAAAGAATGACTGCTCAGAGAGACTTCATCAATGAGTGGATTTATTTCACTTATAGGGGAGATCAGAGCAGATCTGACATATATGTCTATCCAACAGAAACTCTTCAGTATAATTATAGGGATAATAGCTATGCTTTATTTAAAGAAGCATATACCACCTATGGACCTTTTAAAAGACAGACAGGTTTTACCTGGGCATCACTTCCTTATGCTACGTGGAATACCTGGACAACTCCATGGAACGCTGGTGATTCCAACCTTCTTCAAGTAGATATTTTAGCTGGAAATCAGCAAGGATTTATTCTATTTAGGGATGAAGGAACACAAGAGGGTAATTCACTATATATCCAGAATATCGTGGGAAGTCTAGTCACTTCTCCAGATCATTGCCTAAATGAGAATGACTATATTGTTATCAATGGGGTTCTTGGCACTTTAGGACTACAAGTAAACCAACAAATATTCTCAGTCGCTAATGTAACCAGAAATACATTCACTTTGAATCCAAATATTACTGGTGGCACCTATACGGGTGGTGGGACAATTAAGAGAATGTATCAACCATTTGTCCAAACTAAGCAGTTTCCCCAAAGCTGGGGAATGGGAAGAAAGACCAGAATTGGTCCTCAGCAATACTTATTGACTAGGACCGCTGGTGGACAGATTACAGTTCAAATTTATCTTAGTCAGAACTCTGATTATGCTTTCAATAGTGGGCCAGTTATTCCAGCTCCAGGAAGCCTAAATGAGGGTTTAGTATTTACTCAGGTTGTTTATACATGCGCTGAGAGCACCAATCTCGGACTTACTCCCTTTAACACGAATCTACAACAATTAAATCAGCCAAAATCTAGTTATTCCATGGTGAATTCTCAGGAACAGATTTGGCATAGAATGAATACATCTCTACTAGGGGATACTATCCAATTAGGGTTTACAATGTCGGATGCTCAGATGAGAGATTCTGACTTTAGTAATCAGTTTACTGAGATAGAATTACATGGATTCATTGTTGATGTCTCAAGTTCTGGAATGCTGGCATGATCGATGTACTTAACCAAGCATCTTTCCTTAGAACTTCTAGGAACTTTCCTCCAGAGGTTAAACAGTTATCGATTGAAGTAGATCGTAGCTATATCGATATCGCTCGTAATGTCAACACGCGTACGATTGGTTTCTTCACTTTGAATCGATCAACTGTCACTGGCGAGAATTGGTTCATTACTCAGGCAAGAAGGCAACAGGGACTAAGAGAAGTTTATAGATTTGAAGAGGCAGATTTCACAGGAGGGGTGGCAACAATTGCTCATGGAATACAGTTCTTAAGCCTTACTAACTTCGTGAGGATTTGGGGAACTTTTTTCGATGCAGGTGCGATTACTGGAACTGCTGCCTGGTATACATTGCCTTATGTTGACACAGTACTGATTACTAATCAGATTAGTGTATGGGTTGATGCTACCAATATTGTCATAACGAAGGGGACTACATGTCCTTTTACCATTGAAAATGGGTTGGTAGTTTTGGAATGGTTGGCAAACCCTTGATATGATATAAGTGAATAAAAAGGAGTGATTTATGAACTTTATGGGCGGTAGCGGACGATTGAGAGGGCCAGGTGGTTCGAGGGGAGATATTACTCCAAAAGGATATAACACTGGTCAGCTAGCACAATATACTCCTGAACAGAACCAACTTTTCAAACAACAATTCTCTCATCTAGGACCAGATAGTTATCTTTCAAGGTTAGCTGGTGGTGATGAAGAACTTTTTAATGAGATGGAAGCTCCGGCCCTTCAGCAATTCCAAGGAATTCTTGGTGGGATAGGTTCCAAGTTCAGTGCAGGGGGGACAGGTCGTGGAGCTATGAGTTCTAGACGCAGCAGTGGTTTCCAAAATGAGACAACAGCCGCAGCATCTAACTTCGCTCAGCAATTGCAAGCTCAAAGACAAGGACTCCAGCGTCAAGCGATAGGCGATTTAATGGGAATGAGCAATACGCTGCTTAACCAAAGACCATATGAGCGTTTCATGACACAGAAAGAGCAGAAGCAACCTTCTGGTTGGGGAAGCATTGGTGGTGGAATACTTGGAGGCATTGGCGGAGCATTCTTTGGTATGCCTGTACAGGGCGCAATGGCAGGTTCAGCACTAGGTTCTCAGTTTTAAGGGGATAATATGATTCAGGTATTTGAAGAAAGACGCAAACCAACTGTTGGACAAAAGCTTGCTGGCGGATTAGAGAAAGCTTTGCCTATGGTGCATCAATTTCATCAGGAAGCAGAAGCTAAGAAATTACAAAGCCAAGGAAGAAATGCTTTAGGAACTTATCTAGAATCTTTGGGAGTAGAAAATGCTCGTCAGTTTCCATTTGAAACACAACAGAAATTGGCTGAACAATTTTCAAAATATCAAGCTAGAAAAGGTATACTTGATCAACTAGGTTTTGGAAATGAATCTGGTGATCAACAGTATAATGGTCAAAGAAAGCAATCAGCTGCAATGAATGAATCTCAAGATATGAATCCTTCTGATCAAATGAATGATCAAGGTGAATTCGAAATAGGACCTGTTTCTTTGGATACTGTTCCTAAAAAGGTTTCACAGGATAGAATCAATGCAGCAGCCATTGTGGAGCCTTCCCTTGCAAGAGAATGGAGAGAAGGAAATAAAGCAATTGATAAAGAAGAAGCTAGAAAACAAAATATCCAAATCAAAGAGAAACAATTTTTCCATAGAGAATCGACGAAATATGATGAAACATTAAACGACCAAGCGACATCTGCAGAAAAGAAAAATAGATCCTTAGATCGTCAATTAGCAAATGTTGATAAAATTGGCTGGTGGGACAGATTGATATCAACTGGGATTGCCGGACCTCTGACAGATATATTGAGATCAAAGACAGCGCAGGAATTTGATGCAAATACGCTGGCACAGCTTGAAGGTCAAAGACAACTTCTAGGAGGAGTATTAAGCGATTCAGATATCCGTTTGCTTATGCAGAAGATTGTTACAGCTAGCAAAAATCCAGAGGCTAATAAATATATTGGTCAATTCATGAAACTGGAAAATGAAATTCCAATTTTGAAAAAGAAAATTGGTGATGAATTGAAAGCTGACAATGGCGGTTATAGGCCAGCAAATTACAGAGCAGAAATCGATAAAATTTTCGATCTGAGGTATGGTGATGAAATAAGAAAGATGCAAGAAGATATTTTGCAATTGCCAGATGACAACAAAACTCTTGGTCAAATTGGTCGAAGAATGGTTCCTCCTGGAACCCCTCTGGGAGAAGATACTGCTTTAATGTATTTGAAATTAGCAGGAAATGATCCTGATGTCGCAACTAAAATGGCACAAAAAGATGGTTATGACACCTCAGAATAATAATATTTTTCATAGGCTCGCATCAGGCCAACCTTCTAATAAGGAAAGTCCTAAAAAAGGTAATCCTTTCTATAAGTTAGCTGAAGAAAATCAAGCTAAATTTGAACAGGAAGGAGAGAACGATCTTGAACGAGATATTGAAAGGAATGTTGCCAGAGGAACGTCGCGAATTCTTGAAACAGTCGGTGGCTTACCGGGAGATCTATATTCTTTCGCTAAAGGACTCTTTACCGGTGATTCCGAAACTAATTTGCCTACTTCACAAAGCCTTAAGAAATTTAGTGAAGAAGCATCTCTTGGATATACAAAACCTCAGAATGAGTTAGAGGAAAAGGGTGATGAAGTTTTGCAAGATATCGCATCCTTTATGATTCCAGGTGCTGGAAAATATAATATGGTTAGAAATATAGGAATACCGATTGTTGCTAATCTAGCAAAGGAAGGAGTTAAATCTATTGGTGGTGAAAAGTCTGCGGATGCAGCCAAGATAGGAACAATGATTGTTTTAGATCTTATGAACTTGAAAGGTGGTGGTGCTAAGAAATTTGCATCTGATCTTTTTAATGAAAGCGAAAAACTCATACCTAAAGGCGCTAAAGTAATATCGCCTAAATTGGAATCTTCCATAGAAAATTTAAAAAAAACCATGGAAAGTGGCGGAAGTCGTCCATCTACTGAAAAGGCATTAAAAAAAATAAATGAAATACAAGAGAAGTTTCCTAGGACGCAAGTAAAAGGTAAAAAAGTAACGATTCCAGAAATTGAAGTTCAAGAATTAATCGATTATAGAAAAGCTATCAATGAAATAAAAACAGAAATAGGAGGATATGAAGTTCAGATTCCTAAACCAATCAAGAAAAAGATCAGCGCAAATCTTGATCTAGTAAAGAAGGAAGTGATTGAAGGGCTTAATGAATATGGAACTCATCAGAATCCTGAATTCTTAAAATTAAATAAAGCAGCTAATGAAGCATATGGAGCGTATGAAGCTAGCGATAAAATGGGAAAATTCATTCGGGATAAACTCAAAGGAGCTATTAGCAGTCCCGTAATAAAAACGATTTTAGGCCTTAGAGGAACTATTGGAGCTGCTGCAAAAACGGTTGGAGTTGCTACTCCATTATATTTAGGTTATGAAAGCTATAAAATATTACATCAAGTCATCCAAAGTCCAACTCTTAGAAAGTTCTATGGAAACATTCTAAAAGGTGCAGCAGCAGGAAATGCTTCTCAAGTGATAAAGAATTCTAAGGCATTAGAGAAAGAACTAGAAAAAGAATCAAATATCTAGATATTTGTCATCCCTTTCCAAAAAAACTTCCAGTAAAGTTAAAAATACGTATATACAGACAAATGAAAAAATTGATCCTCCTAAAATAATCATCAATCATTCTCCTTGTCGATCCAGTACATCAAAATAAGTGCTAATGGTATTCCTAGAAAAATATGTATCATTCAATTTCCCTCAACAAAAAGAAGGTGACATAACAGAAGACTAATAATAATAATCATTTCCTATTCCTCTCTTCAATAGCACATAATCTTCCGTGAAAATCCTTTATTTCAGAATTAATCGAAGAAATTAGAGCAACGATCGCTCTCATATCGCTCCTAGATTCTGAACGATTCCAAAGCCAAAGCGATAGTGTAAACACTATATTACTTATCATAAATGTAGCAAATTGCATCCAATCCATATTCACCTTCCCTTCTTCGCATTTTTAATCTTTCTCAGGTTGTCTTCCTGTATTGTAACAAATTGCTCAATAAGTTGAGCCGTTTGCTTTGGCATGGATAAATCCATCTCTATGCATAAGATCTTGAATTTCGTATGCAATTCTTTCGGAATCTGTACTCTTAGTTCTTTGCTTTCCATATACCCATTATTCCACAATTCCTATTTAAAATCAATGACATGACTGCGTTTTAACATAGACTTTACCTAAGTCTAAGTGTCTTAGTAATTTACAAAAATACCTCTCTTTTTTTAATTCGTAATTGTTTAAAGTAGAATTTCATGTAAGTTTAACAACAGCAGGTATTTATGTCCTTTCCTCCAGGATCAAACAATTATTGTGTAGCTTTCGGTTCTAGCCCAGAGAATGTCGAGGTGCCAATCATTAGCTCTGTTGCACCAGATGTAACATCAGTTAACTGGCCCATAGGAAAAAGATGGATTGTAACAGGTGTTGGTGAATACACGCTTGTTGGCTTAACAAGCGCTGGCGGAACTCTCACAGCAAATTGGGTTTTAGAAGGTGTAGTTGGAGGTGCTCTAAATACATTGACAGGTGGAAGCGGAGGTCCTCTTTCTCCTACTGCTAACAACATCAATATCCTAGGAACTGGCTCACAGATTACCTCAACGGGAGCTGGTAGCACAATCACTCTTTCTATTCCGGCAGCCTTTGTAGCTCCGGGATCAATTGCCGCTACTACTTCTTTAGCTTCCGGTACAACCTTAGCTGTTGGTACTAACGCAACCGTTGGTGGAACACTTGGAGTAACCGGAACCACAACTCTTGCAGCTGTTGGTGCAACTAACGGTACATTCAGTGGAACCCTTGGCGTTACTGGTACAACTACACTTGGAGCATTAAACCAAGTTGGTGTCACTAACATTAACACATCTGGTGCCGCTACTACTACAATCGGCACTGGTGGTACAGGAATTGTTGCAATTGGTAATGCTACAGGAAACATAGCAGCGACAGGAAGACTAACAGCATCCAATGGTCTTACAGCAACAGCTGGTGGGCTTGCCGCAACTGGAACGACCACAATCAACACTTCTGGAGCTGCAGCTACAACGATTGGTACTGGTGGAACTGGAACCGTTGCAATCGGTAACGCGACAGGTAATACAGCAGTTACAGGATCATTGACAACTTCAACCACTTTGACCGCAACTTTGGGACCTATCACAGCAACCAATGGTAACTTAGTCCTTGGAGCTGCAGGAAATAAAATCGTCAGCACAAGCGTTGCTACTACCACAACTGGTGGTGCTAACTCATTTGGATCAGTCACATTGGTCAACGGAACTGCAACTGTTGCTACAACTGCAGTAACAGCAAACTCTCTCATTTTCCTAAGCAGAATGACAGTTGGCACTACAGGAGCTAATGACCTTGGTATATTGAGCGTTGGTACAATTGTTGCCGCGACCTCATTTGTGATTAATGCTTGGACTGTGACTAATGCTACCGCCTTACAAGCTGATGATCAATCAAACATCGCGTGGATGATCGTAAACTAAGGATTTAACATGGCTTATACACAAAGAATTGCTTGGGAAACGTTACGCTCCATAAACTCCGCAACATTCGTTGGAAGCTACTTACCAATTGGTGGACCGCTTCTATTTCCTTCTTACATCCTTAAGATGGTGAATGATTCCAACGTTGGTGTGACTATTTCAATAAATGGCGCAACTGACATTGATGTTTGCCCAGCTGGTTCATTCTGGCTTTACGATGAAGGAAAAGTCGGACAATCTAGCTCTGCACCTGCCATGCCGGCCGGTACTCAGATCTATGTTAAGGGAGCTGTAGGAGCTGGCTTAGTTTATCTTGTAAGCCAATATGTAATCACAAACTAAGGTTCGAGATGTCACAAGCTGGAAGTTTTGTACAAAACGGTGCAGGGCCAATTCCTCCACAAGTTCCGACAACTTTTGTCACAGATGTAAATTCTCCTGCAATTCCTGTATTGAATATTCTGAATGTTTTTGGAGGTCAAAGTTCCGATAATACTGATTCAGGTATTCAAACTGATGGTTCTTCTGGTGGAGATGTACTTACTATCCAGAATACAAATAGATTGACAGGAACAGTAACTACAGCTAATGCAACACCAACAACCATTATAACATTTCCTTTAGGTGCAACTCCTGGTACTTTTTATGTATGGGGTAATGTTCAGGCATTCGATGGTGCCACACCAGCTGGCGGGGCCTTTTCTTATTCCGGTGGTTATCGCACTGATGGAGCAACTGCAGTAGAACTTGGCAAAGAATTTCACGACGATTTTAAGAGTGTAACCTTCACAAATGCGGATATCAACCTCGATGTAAGCGGTAATGATGTGATATTGCAAGTTGAAGGAGTTGCTGCAACGTCAATTAACTGGAATGCAATAATGGAATATAGGCAGGTAAACTAATGGCTGGAAATTCAAGCATTCAGAACGATCAGACAGTCACATTCACTGATAATATGTCATTTGACGGGACGGACCGCGGTGGCGCAATGGTTGCCGATGGTCAGTTATGGATTGGCTCAACGTCATCTAATAGACCTAACAATGGCGGACATGTAAGACTTGGTACACTATCTTCTATTGATGGTTCTATCAATATAGTTAATGGGCCAGGTTCGATTGATTTGAGTGCATTATCAAATACTTTATGCCCAAATGAAAACATCTTTCTGATCGACGATTTTTTTCCTCAGAATGGAACGGATCCTTCTGCCCCTGGTCAATTAATGTGGGATATTCTTGGGGGTTCAACCTCTAATGTTTCTACAAATCCAAACCATCCTGGTATCGTTGCAATTCCATCGGTTTCTACATCAGATTCGGGAATAATGTTGTCGAGATCTTCTAATAATGGGCCTTTTATTACGATTGGAGGAGGAGAAATAACAGTCAATTTCACTTCCGATTTAGTAGCTTTATCGACAGTTGGTAATAGATATACTGCATATATTGGATTCGGAGATGATACATTTAGCGCTAACCCAGCCAATGGAATATTTTTCTCCTATACTGATAATGTCAACTCAGGCAATTGGGTAATTAATTGTCGAGCAGCCGGAGTTACGACAGCAGTTAATACGACTGTTGCAGCAACGACAGGTTTTCACACCTATGGAATAATCATAAATTCTGATGCGACGAGTGTTTCCTTTTATATTGATGGAACAGTAGTTGGAACTGCAATTACTACAAATATACCAACGCTTCCAATATCTCCAGAGTTTGGTTTAACTTGGACATCTGGCAATACCCCACAGATGCAAATTGACCTTTTCTGGTTTTTTCAGACCTTGAATAATCCAAGACCTGGTGGATGTATTACTACACCAAGAGTAATTATTCCAACATTTTCGCCAAATGCGATTTTGCAAGAATTCGATGATTTCATAACATTTTCTAATAATACTGGTGGTTATAATAGTTCTCTTTCTTGGAATGGTTTAGGTCCTACCATAGTTCCAAGAGACGGAACAGCTGACCATCCTGGTATGATTCGTATACCATCAAGAGCAAGCGCAGGATCAACTGGTATTGTTTCAAACGAAATTGGTGATAATAGCCTTGAGCCTATAGTTCCAGGCGGCGGTGTTTTAAGCGTTTCTTGGGTCGCCAGAATAAACACATTATCAGCGGGTGGAAATACATATCGACAAAATATAGGACTTGCGGACGCGTTAACTCTATATAATTTCACAGACACATTCGTTAATGCGATTTTCTTCAGTTATACCGATACGGTTAATTCAGGTAATTGGGTAATTAATTGTACGGCAGCTAGTGTTACTACCAGTGTCAATACTTCGGTCCCAGCAGATACGAATTTTCATACATTTACAGTAACAGTTAATGCAGGTGCAACAAGCGTTAGTTTTTACATCGATAATGTCCTTGTAGGCAGTGCAATTACGACAACTATACCTACTGCTCCGATATTACCATTCATAAATCAAGTCAGAACAGCAGGAACGACTTCAACGGTAGATATCGATCTTTTCTGGATCACAATAAATCTAACAAATCCAAGACCTGGACCCGCACCAATTACTGGAAGCAATGGCACATTAATACAGGCTTATCGCGCAACTGCTATTAGCACGACGGTCACATCAGCTGATGCAATCATAGGTGTTACTGATACTTCAGCTGCTCGCACTATTACGATGCCTGCAGCGCCAGCTTTTATTGGTCAGACTTGGACAATTAAAGATGAGAGTGCTGGCGCATCAGTCAATAGCATTACAGTAGATGGTAATGGTCATAATATTGTTGGCGGAACTTCGGCTGCAACCTATGACATCACGACCAATGGCGGCTCAATAAGTTTATATTGGAATGGAACAACCTTTCAAATAGTTTAGGTAGACATGGCATTTAATCAGGGCGCAGCATCAGGTAATTTGGTTTTAATTCAGGAACAGACGGCTAGTAATAGTGCTAATCTTGAATTTAAGACAGGAATTACAGGTTATGATCAATATGTTTTAATGTTCTATGGTGTCTTAGGATCGGCCGCTAATGATCAGTTAATTATAAATTTCTCCACGGATGGTGGCGTTAGCTACGATACAGGAGCTAACTATGCATACACTGGATATGTTAATGGTACAAGCTTAGCACTGGTCCAACAAGTTAATGGCGCGGCAACTTTCGGAGAATTGCTTTCACTTATTGGAATTGGAACAGCAGCAACACAATCAAGTGGACAGGCAAATTTTTATAATTTAGGTTCATCAGCATTTCATAAGCAATTTTTTTGCAATAGTGTCGGATTTTCAGATGCTTATGGTTATATAAATGCCAATCTTGCAACTAATTATGTAAACACAGCAATCGTAAACGCTTTCAGGATTTCCCTTAATAGTGGTGGAAATATCGTCACAGGCATATTCAAACTTTTTGGAATGCAGAACTAATGGCATACAACGCAGGCGCATCAACAGGTAACTTGGTTTTGCTAAGTAAACAGACGGCTAATAATAGTGTATCTCTTGATTTCACGACTGGAATTACTGGTTTCGACGTTTATTATATTGATTTTTATGGCGCACAAAATGCCACAGATGGAGCGGCACTATTAATTCGTGTTTCAACTGACGGAGGCTCATCATATTCGGCTGCTGGGTATGATGTGACAAATTATTATTCTTTTCCTGGAAGTTTAAGTCAGGGAACAACCGGAGCAGTAACAGGTTTTAGACTTAGCGATAATAACAATAACACCGATGCAGCAATGCCCATCGTAGGAAGCGCATTTTTATATAATTTCTCTAATTCATCGTTTAAAAAACAATGTATATCAACATTTATGGGAAATTCCAACGGAAATACTCTTTTATCGCAACAGGGCACAATTTGGAGCACCACAACAGCTGTTAACGCCATTCAAGTAATAGCTTCGTCAGGGAATATAACATCAGGCACATTCAAACTCTATGGAGTGGCAAACTAATGACACCAGATCAATATAAAGACAAATTTCTCTTCATAGACAAAACTATAGAGACATTGAAGAATGATGCAGCGGCCTGTGCCAACTTCATTAAAACTGCTGAAGAGGAATTCTTAAAGATTAGCAGCATCTATGAAGGTTTGAGCAAAAACGACGCTCTCTTAAAAACCTATGCGGAATGTTCCAAAAAAGAAAGCGATTCCAAACAATCATCGATTAATAATCTTCAATCGGTAGCTTCTGAAATTAATAGAAATCTCGATCTGATTAGATCTAAGATTTCTGAACATGCAGAAAGAGATGATGTGCTGAATGCTTTGATTGAATATTCAAAGAAGCAAATTACTGAAATATGCTCTCAGCTTCTACATCACGAAAGAAATTTTCAAGATCTAAAAGATGAACTATCCAAGGCAAAAGCTGATATTTCTACTTTAACAAGCCAGTCTAATTCAAATTATAGAGAATGCAAAGATCTAATAGGTGCGAGTCGTAAAGCTATTGATAATTGCCAAGAGATGATATCAAAGATTGCCTCTAGCACCGATGAGCATATCTTGAAAACGGCAGCTTCTATCGTAGACATGGGAAATGCGGTCACTGGAAACAAAAACTATGTAGCATCCCAATTGAAAAATCTAGAAGAAAAGATTCAAAAGATTTCTCAATCCAATTCTAGCGATAGTCAAAGTTCAAATGATCTTTCTGCAATCATGGATTCTATAGCAGAATTTAAGAGAGCGATGGAGATTTCAAGATTGGATGTGCAGAACTCAACTATCCGTAGCTCTAATACAGCAACACAAGTTCAGATCCTAGAAAAAAAGATTGAGAACATTTATTTGCTTCTCAAGAAATTCGAGATTAATCAGTGAGTCAAGCTGGATCATTAGGTGGAGGGGGCTCAAGCAGTTCTCTTACATTTACAACCGATTCTGGCGTTGCAACGCCTGCTGCAAGTAATGTAAATGTTCTTGGTGGAACCGGCATTACAACTAGTGCCGTTGGCGACACTATTACCATTGACTCGACGGTCACTCCCGTACCAACAGGTGCGACAGGAACCGTTCTTCAAGGGGCAGGAATTGGTGTCACTCCTGTTTATTCAACAGCTACTTACCCTTCAACTGCTACTGGTACCGGAACATTACTTAGAGCTGATGGCACTAACTGGACTGTAACAACTAGCACCTATCCAGCAACTAATGCTGTAAGCACCTTACTATATGCCTCAGCTACTAACGTGATGAGTGCACTTTCTACTGCTAATAATGGAACACTAGTCACTAGTAACACTGGTGTGCCATCAATATTAGCAGGACCTGGAACGACAGGAAACATCCTCCAATCGAACGCAGCAGCAGCACCAAGCTTTTCTACGGCTACCTATCCAAGCACAGCAGGAACTAGTGGAAAAATATTAATTTCGAATGGTACGAATATTGTATCTAGCACACCGACCTATCCTAATTCATCTGTTACAGCCGGAAAAGTGATCATAAGTGATGGAACAAATTATGTCGCCTCAACTCCCACATATCCTAATGCGTCTCCTGCGGCCGGAAAAATAGTAATAGGTGATGGAACAAACTTTATCGCATCGACTCCAACATATCCCAATGCCTCGCCGGCGGCTGGAAAAGTTCTTATTGGAGATGGAACGAATTTTGTTGCTTCAACGCCAACTTATCCAAACGCTTCCGCATCTACTGGAAAAATATTAATAAGCGATGGAACAAACTTTATTTCGTCTACTCCAACCTATCCAAACGCTGCTTCTACTGCGCTTAAGCATATCAAGAGCGATGGGACGAACTTCGTTACCACAACAGTTACCTATCCGGATGCAAGTGTCACTGCTGGAAAGGTGATAGTCTCGGACGGAACAAACTACATTGCTTCAACACCGACGTTTCCTAATGCCAGTGCGACAAGTGGTAAGGTGATCAAATCAGATGGTACGAATTGGGTAGCATCAACTGAGACTTATGCGGCGCCCGGAACCAGTGGAAACGTAATGACGTCCGATGGAACGAATTGGACATCCGCAGAATCCGTTGGAAATGCTTATTTCATTCAAACGGTAGCCGGAAATCCTGCGGATGCAACCACATATTTCTTACAACAATCTATAACTACTATAAATAATACCGCTTCTGGAAATGCTGCTACCAGATATTATATAACAAGAGCCGGAACGATTAAAAAAGTGTATGGGGTTGTTACCTGCACTACAGGGTCTAGTAATGCAACGACAATCGCCCTCAGATTAAATAATACGACAGACACCAACGTTACAACATCATTAAATTTGAGTGCGTCTCCTGCAACTTTCAACAATACGGCTTTAAGCATTACTGTAGCCGCAGGGGATTACATAGAATTTAAATTGATTTGTCCTACATGGAACCCTACAAACCCAACCAACGTACAAATTAGCATGACGGCATTAGTACAATAAGGATAAATATGACTTCAAATATGTCAAATGCTCCAGTCAACAACGCTCTTTATACGACAGCTAATGGCACGACTCAATCTGATGTTTTCTTTACTTTTCTAACCGATAGAGACCCAACTGCCAATGACGTTAATTTCCCTGTAAACAAACGATGGGTTAATACGACTAGCGGTGAGGAGTGGATATTAAGGGGATACATAGGTAACTCAGGGATTACAACAGCTAACTGGCTACAGATATCTCAAGGTTCTGCTCAGGACATTATTTCTCTTTCAGATAATGACGGGAATTTAGCTTATCCATCTTTAGATACAGATGTTCCTCCAAATAATATCCAATTAAAGGGACATGTAGGTCAGCTCCTTGGTGTTGATTTCTCTACAGTGACGAAGACTGGTACGAGTGAACTGACAATTAATCCGATGTCAGTGGCAAGAATTATAGTAGATCCTTTAGGAACTAATGGAAGTTATACGACAATTAATGCCGCAATGGCGCATGCGAAAGATGGCGATACAATATTCATTACCACAGGGACTTATACTGAAAATATCACTTTATTTGGTGGCATAGCCTTTACGGCTTTTGATACAGATGGAGTATTAGGACATGTAATCATTATAGGAACTATATCAGGCATTTTCGTTGGCACTTCTGCCTTCAATGGAATTCAGTTGCAGAACACAGGATCAAATCCCGTCATTAGTACAACTGGGGTTTCACAAGGAAATATTGTACTTCTTAATTGCAATATCGTCGCAAGCACTTTTACAGCAATTGTTTTAAATAATTCAGTTTCCACAGTAACGTTAAAGCATTGCACAGGAGGAAATTCAGGAGCTAATACTTTCTTCTCAATTACGGCAGGTAACTTAACTCTTGAAGATTGTAATATTGGCAATTCAAGCTCTACAACGACACCATCAACATGTGCAGGAAGTTTTAATGTCGATACTTCCGAATTTAATTATGCAGTTTCGCTTTCTGGAAGTGGTAGCGTAGATTATTATTTTAGCAGATTTGTTACCGCGTCATTTAATGGCATTGCATTATCTTTGTCTGGAACTAGTGGATCGACAATTGATCAATGTGTATTCCAAACGGGATCAGGAGTAGCGGTTACAGTGGGAGCAGGCTGCAACTGCAACTTCCAAAATAATGTTGTTGATAGTACGGCAGCAAATGCGATTACGGGTGCTGGTGCCATCAATTATGCCAATAATTCCTTTGTTAATAATTCTAACATTGCGACGACAACTCAATCTCCAAATACATTGAGATATGGTTATGCTAGAAGCACTCTTCAACCATCTTTTCTATATACAGCCGATAGTCAAATTAATGTCACAGGCAATGGAGTTACAGCGGTTGTTTCCTTTGCACATAGGGTGTTTGATCAAGGAAACCCAGGGGGCTTTGTTTTCAATGGAACTGATTTTTCAGCCCCAGTTGATGGAAATTATCTTTTTAACGTATGCATCACAGTTAGCAATTTGACTGTAGCCAATACAAGAATTATGGTCAATTTAGTGGCAGCGAGCGGAAGTTATCAAATTTCTAATATTAATGCGGGTGCAGTCTTTGAGACAAATACGGGTGACAAAAGATTGACCGTTACCGGATCTGTGATTGTTCCCATGACAAATGGAGGCACCACGGTTCATGTAGCAGTTACAGTATTTGGAGGCGCTCAAGATATCAGTGTATTTAATGAGATATTTGGTGCTTTAAATACTTTCATTTCGGGACATCTCGTTTCCTAATGTAAATCCGCTTTACTTCACATCATCATCAATGTAATTGATCAGACCCTCATAAGCCTCGTGTGCACCTAATGCTCTATAGAAATTAGACATATGTTGAGTCTCAATCATCACTCTTTCGCAGTTTCTCATTCCTAATACACAATATTCTCTTATGTCATCTTCCGCTGCAGCAAAGCAAATCATTGGCATCAAAAGCATTAAATATTTCATATAGGTAACCGTCCTTTGCAGATATTAAGTTTAAGTATCATATGCTCATGAGCAAGTTCTTGGTATTGCTTCTTACAGATCGAAAGTTCCATGAATAAAGCCTTACGAACTTTAGACCATTCATTACGAATATCTTCCAGCTCAGTTTTTTCGTTAGAAAATTCAGGAAATAGTTCTAACTGTTTCATAATTAATCCTTGGGTTGTGTAAAAGATTGAATACAATCCCAGAATTTTATTTCCTCTTCAAGCATTTTTTCTTCGAATTCTCTATCTCGCATTACCTCTAGTAGAATGCCAGTCTCTCCATCATAGGCATAGTAGTAGGCGGATGAGCCATCTGCTACCATTAATTGGTGGGCAATTTGGCACAAGTAATAGGGTGGTATTACGCCATTTAGAGCCATTTCGCATGCTTTCTTACCGCATTTAATCTCCAATACCACTTGATGATCTTCGCTAATTCCATCAAAGGAAGCAGAAAGAAACTCATGTATGGAATGCACTCCAATCATTGGCTCTAGGACAATTCCTGTATGCTTAGTGAACTCTTGCCTTGCAATAGGTTCCATTCGCGTTCCTTCGGCCATTCTAGCGAGTTCTTTATCGGTAAAAGCCTTTTCCCAGCCTAGGGTCTTTTCTTGCCACAGCTGCTTTCTTTTCTTGAAAGGGTTCAAGTTCATTATCACTGAGCTGTCTGTAGCTCCCAAATGGCATTGGCGAAACGCTAACCATTCCGCAGAACCTTGTTGTAGATCAATTATTTTCATACATGTTTCCAGGTAATACCCAAACAAGCCATTCTGGCAGTCGTATGATTAACACCAAATACTTCACCAATACGTTTATAAGAATAACCTCTAAGTCTGAGAATTCTCATAATTGGTATGTATTTATCAATTAACTTATGATTCGTTTTCATTCGTCCTTTAGCGTGTCTTTTCTTTTCCATCATGTCGTTAATATTATCTATTTCTTTTCCTA
>Ga0068871_100000202_pt1 | contig 41064 bp, 60 predicted proteins | sample KBSMisM72_FD_72750 | JGI IMG/M metagenome (GOLD analysis project Ga0068871, IMG submission 72750) | Miscanthus rhizosphere microbial communities from Kellogg Biological Station, Michigan, USA - KBS Miscanthus M7-2 | ecosystem: Host-associated > Plants > Roots > Rhizosphere > Soil ...
CTTCACGCTCTCGATCCGATAACCGAGCGGGTGCAGGAGCTTGCGCGCCGTGTAGATCCGCACCGAGATGCCGTTGTCGGCTGACTCAGGCTCATCCTTCAACCCGTACAGCTCCTCGATCAGCACCGACACATAGACTGGCCGGGGCGAGGCCTTGGCGAGCTTGGTGAGCAACGTGCCCATCGCCGGCGAGACATGCACGACCTTGCCGTTCGCCGCGACGACGTCGTCCTGCACGACAAGCTCGAGGGGCGGCTTCGCGGGCTGACCACAGGACGGGCAGTGAAAGGTGATCATTTGATGCACGCCTTGAGGATGAGGTCGAAGCGGCCGGCCTGGGCCTTGGCGAGCGAGGTCAGGAACCACGCTCCGGCGCCGAGCATCATCAGGTTCAGGACCATGATGGCGAGCAGCGCCGGCTGGCCCTGGAAGCCGCGCACGACCTCGCCCGCCAGCTCCTGGATCTGCTTCGTCATGCAGCCCCCTCCAGCTCGGCGACCCGCGCTGAGAGCGCCTGCACGGCAGCCCAGAGCGTGGTCAGCATGTAGCGGTCGTTGATCGCCTTGACAGTCATGTCCTCCTCGCCGAGCGCCTCGGCCGCCTCGCCCTTCGGCATGGCGATGCCGCGCATCATCGCCCGACTGCGAATGTCGTCCTTCGGGATGCCGACATCGCGCACGGCAATCGGGATCAGCAGCTCGACCTCCTGTGCGATCCAGCCGTAGAGCGGCTCGTCCCCGGGGGTGCCGTAGATGTACTCGCGCGCCGCCGGCGAGATGGCTTGATACTGCTTGACCGTGATGGCGTTGACGGCGTTCAGGGCGGCCTTCGGATCGAGCGTGCCCGTGACCGCCTTGAGCGTGCCGTCGGAAACACCCCAGTTTCCACCCGCGATGTAAGCCGAGGTGCTGCCATAGAACGAGTAATTAACTGCCCCCTGGTTCGCACCACACATTCCGTACGCGGCATTGCCCGGCCCCCAGCCGATGACGCCCGCACCGGGCGAGCCGACGCCGCGCACGTCCAGTCCGTAAGTGCCGCCAGTTGGCGATATGTAAACACCACTGAGTGGCGCTTTAAGGATAGGTGTGCCGCTGACGGAGAGAATAACGCCTGCCCCAGCAGGCCCAGCGTTGTTGATATAGACGTTACTGTCAGTATGAGCAGACAAAGAGCCGGTTATGGGCCCTGCCGAGTTCGTGACCTGAAATCCGTTGAATACTCCAGAGTTCTGCGAGACGAACGAGGCCGTGGCGGCCTTGGTGACCTTGATTTGCCCGGTCGAGGTGATGGCCCCGTCAAAGGCGATCGTGCCGGTCCCGAGTGTCGCCCCACCGCCGAGGGATATCGCCGTCTCGAGATTATTCCCTGTGCTGTCGTAGCGGTTAAAATTGAGCGAACGATCGCTGGCATCGAAGATGGCCCAGTCGTTGACGTTGTTCTTACGAAAACGAACGATGCCGCCGTTAGCGCCGACTGGCGTATTCAAATTGAGCGCGGCTAGCGAAGCCATGTCGACGGTCAGCGCACCGGTCATGGTGTCGCCGGCCTTCAAGACCCGCAGCGCATCCCCTGCATCGGCGTAGGTCGCCGTGGCGTAACCCTGCGCTTTCACGAAAGCCGTCGTGGCGATCGAGGTGTCGTTATCGGCCGTCGCCGGGGTGGGCGCCTGGGGGTCGCCGGTGAAGACCGGCGAAGCGAGCGGCGCCTTCAGCGCCAGCGCTGGGGCGAGATCCGTGATGTTCGCCATGACGTGGGTGTGCGCCGATGGCGGGAAGGTCGCCGGCACATTGGTCAGCTCGGACCAATCCGGCGTGATGTCGAGCACGCTCCAGCCGAGCGATTTCCGGCCATAGGTCTTGCCGTCGTTCGGCGCCTCGAGGACCGTGCCGGCGGCAACCACCGAAACCGCCTGGGCGACGAAGGCCGTCGTCGCGAGCTGGGTCGTGTTCGTCGCTGCCGGCGCGGTCGGCGCGGTCGGCGTACCGGTCAGTGCCGGCGAGACGAGCGGCGCCTTGGCATCGAGCGCCGGCTGCAGCCCTGTGACGTCCACGATCGCATGCGTATGGACGGCGCTCGCCTTGCCGGCGATGACCGTGTCCTGGGCCGCGTCACGCGCCGTCTGCGCGTCCAACGCCGCCTGCAGGCCTGTGACGTCAGCGACGACATGGGTATGTACGAGTGCTGCCGCGCCAAGCGTCGTCCGCATGGCCGGGATCGTGGCGTCGTCGAGGACCGTACGCGCCGCCGCGGTCACCACCGTCGGATCGAACAGCCACGTGCCGCCATTGTTCGAGGTGACGATGTCGCCTTTGTCGCCGTCGGCGAGAAGCAGGCCTAGCCCGAGCGGCAGCCAATCCTTGATCGAACCCCGGCGAACATAATCGCGCCCGTCGGCCGGTGCCTCCGGGATCTGGGTGTCCTCGATATCGGTGACCCGATCCGGCAGCTCGCCGACCCAGGCGTCGATCTTGTCGAAGTTGTCGTTAAGGTCGACGCCCCAGGCGTTGGCGGTTTCGGGGCCGTTGACGGTCGGCTTGGAAAGGTTGAGCGAGGGTGTGTGAGTAGCCATGCGGTGTCACCTCGAGCCCAGTAGCGGGCAGCCCTGAGCCCACGTTCGGCGGCACGGGACCGCCACTCACACTCTGCCAATTCCCTGGATCGCAGACCTGGACCGCCCACGGCGTCGGCGCGCACATCTGCTCGAGCCAGCTCTCCGGAGCGCAGATCTCGGCGCTCCACTCCTCGATCCAGGAGTAGCGCACCTCCGAATATCGGTGCTGGCCATAGATGTAGGCCACGTCACCCGAAGCTCCGGATCTGCACCACGACCGGCGAAGACACGACACGCCCCGTCATGGCTGCCTCGTTCATCGTCTTGATCTGCGCCGTCGTCGTCCCGTCCCAGATCGTGATGCGCTGATCCTCGATCAGGTACGGCGCCGAATGAGCCAGCGTGGCGTAGGTGTAGAGCTTCGGCGCCCTGACATAGAGCGGCGTCGGCGCCTGGGCCTCGGCCAGTGGCGGCACCTTGGCGTAATAGGTCAGCTCGACCTCGGTCGGGTTCGGGTCGCCCGGCGGGGTCACCGTCGGATGCACATAGAGCACGTTGCCGAGATAGGAGTAGACGTTGCGCGCGAGCGGCAGCTCGGGGCCGGCCCGGCCGGGATAGTCGATGAAGGCGGGCTGGCGCGGCAGCGGCCCGAGCGGCGCGCCGGTCTGGGGATCGAGATACGTGATCGAGGTGGTCTGCGGGCCCGAGAGATAGAACTCGGTCGCCGAGCGCAGGCGGTAATACTCATCCGGCGAGACGTAGCGCAGCGGCAGGCCCGAGCCGGTGTAGCGCACCGAGATCATGGACAGGAAATCATCCGGCATCGGCGTGCATTGGTCGTCGAAGAAGACCCGGCGCGTCGACACCATCTCCAAGCAGCGCAGCTCGTTGTTGAAACGCTCCTCGGCCATCTCGATCCACGAGACCATGAGGTCCGTCGACAGGTCCATGTCGTCGGTCCAGCTCTGCAGCCGGGCCAGGAACTTGTCGAAGAAGGCGGTCCCGACGGGCATCAGGCGCCCCCGCCATAATTGCCGCCGCCGCCGAGAGACATCTCCGACGCCGACATGCCCGCAGGCGAGGAGCGATACTGGGCGAGCAGCCGGTTATAGAGTTCCCGATCAGCCTGCTGCTGCGCCGGGCCATAGGGGTTCCCATAGGCTTGCATGTTGAAGTCGTAGAGCGCCTTCGACATGTGCGGCTGGCTCGCCTGCTGCTCGGGCGTCAGCACCTGTCCTGGCGTCAGCGGGTTGGCTTGGGATTTCGCCCACGAGTAGGCGTAGTAGGGGTCCGACCGCGGATCCAGATACGGCCCCCAGCCGGTACCGAAGGTCTTGTAGGCTTCCGGATCGACATAGCCGGTACCCGGTGCATAGACGCTCGGCGTCTGGACGCCGCTGCTGCCATAAGTGCCGCCCGGCAGCGTATAAGCCGAGACCTGGGTATCCTCGTAGACGGGGTTATGGGGCTGCAGGAACTCCTGCTGCAGCTGCTGCTGCGTGATCGGTGCGTTCGGCCCGGTGGCCGGTAGCCCGGCATCCTCAACACCGGTACCAGTGCCCGGCGCCGCCCCCGCATTCATATGCGCCAGCTCTGAGCTGCCATCCGTCACCGGGGACATGTAGACGTCCGCATTGAACCCTGTGGGGGCCATCATCGCGTCTGCCGATGTCGGCGCCGCCGTCGGCGACGGGAAGCCAAGATCCGCCACAGGATCGCCGGCACCGGCCGCCGTGCTGCCCACCGGCGCCATCGGCGACTGCGGGATGGTGGCGGCGAAATTCGTCGCCCACTCAGGCCAGTTGAGCTGCGAGTTGTTGATCGTGGCGTTGCCCGTCGAGGTCTGCCCCGCAGGCGTGGTGGTGCCGCTCGTGCCGCCCATCAGAGGGGTACTCCCTTCGGTAGGTACCAGCTGTTGCCCGGCGTGCCGATCGGTCCCTTGTCGGGCACCTCGACCGACTGATCGTGGTGCGGGTTCGCCGCCAGCCATTCATGGACATCTCGAGCAGCCCATTCCGGCCCCGGCGGCCAGATCTTGGTGCCGGTCTCGGTGATCGGCTTCTGGGCTTCGGCGGCCTTCGCCGCCGCGGCAGCCGCAGCTTCGGCCGCCGCCTGATCGTTCGCTGCCTTCTGGGCCGCGATGGCAATCGCCGGATCCGTCGCCCCGAGATGCGGGATCCCGTTCTCGTCGATCGTCTGCGTGACGCCGTCTGGCGCCGCAGTCGTCGTACTGTCGACATACGGGTCGGACGAAAACCCGACCGCCGTCGGCGCCGTCTCCTGCTGCAGCGCCGGCGCTGTCGGGTTCATGGCGAGCGCGTTGGTGAACTGGGTCCAAGCATCCGCATAGGCCGGGTTCGCCTGCAGGATCCCGGTGATGCCCTGGTTGTTGATCGTATCCTGGACGCTGTTCGCGGCGGCTGCGCGCGAGCCGGCGAAGGTGTCCATCGGCGACGTGCCCTGAAGGGTCGGCGCCGAGGACACCTGCCCGGTATTCGGGTTGGTCGTGGTGCCGGGCCCGGTGCCGCCCATCACAACCTACCGTTCCAAACTCTGTAATCGCGATTTTCAGGATCGTTCAGGAATTTGGCCCAATCCGTGTCAGACCATCCTTCATGGTGAGCTTTTTCCCATACTGTGAAAGGAACCCTAGCCACGGTTGTCGTAGCATGTAGGGCACTCTCACGCTCTGCTTGCTCGCGATTGAGCCTCGCCAAATTGGTCATGTCCGCCTCAGCGAACACATGAAACTGTTCGGGGTCAGCTTCATCCCAGATGAGCGTCCTCCGCATTCCGCCTTCGTCCATGTACGTAAATCTGCGCTCAGGCATTGACTTGTCTCCCCCATTCCCCGAATAATGGGGAATGCTCACGCAACGCTTCGGCAAACTCCTCGTTATGTCGCTCGGCCCGCCCCGCCGGGAAGCGAACGGTACGAACCCCAACGGAGCCGCTCGTATCGCCAATCGACCGCGCTACTGGTGCCTCTGCGACTGCGGCACCGGTGTCCTCATCGACAAAGCCAGCCTGACCAAGGGCCGATCGCAAAGCTGCGGCTGTGGTGTCGGTGAGGCCCACGGCGAGGCCTATGGCGAGAAACGCACCCTCGAGTACCAGACTTGGCAGGACATGAAGGGTCGCTGCTACCGACCTTCCTACGCGAACTACAAGCACTACGGTGGACGCGGTATCGAAGTCTGCGAACGCTGGCGCAACAGCTACACGGCCTTCCTGGCCGACATGGGGCGCCGCCCACCGGGTTTGAGCCTGGATCGTATTGACAACGATGGCCATTACGAGCCCTCCAACTGCCGATGGGCGACACGCATAGAGCAAGCGGGTAACCGACGCCGCTCTAGCGGTGTACGGGCTCTTTCTCCTTCTCACTCCGCTTTGAGCGTTCCAGAGACAGCCGCTCAGCATTCTCCCGAGCAATACGTTGCTGTTCCGGGTTCTCGACGGCGCCCTGGCCAGAAACGTCAGAAAAACCGCCTGCGCCCAAAGCTGTTGGAGTTACGGTCGGAGTAATACCATTGAACACAATGTGGGCCATAGCGGAATCCACTTGTGTCCCCCATTCCACAACAATCATTCTACTTTCGGCATCGCCGATCTTCGCGATCGGGTACTGTCGGAAGTTCCGGAAAAAAGCGAGACGGGCATATTCCGGATCAATCAACATCCCGAGGTCGGCCGGCAGCCAGCGCGAGGGCATAGCCGTGACGCGCCCGCCGTCCGTCGCGATGACATCGACCGTGGCGACCACCTCGGTCTTGCCGACCATCACCTGGGTCGACTCACGGCCTTTGAACATCACCAAACCGCGCTTGATGTTGTAGGGCACGATCAGGCGTGTCGGCTCAGCACCATCCGCGTAGGCCACCGCCATGGCATCCCCGAGCATCTTCTCGGTGAACTCGACCGGCGTCGGCGCGGCCCAGACATCGGTCGACAGGACCGGGAGCCCGGTCTTCACGCCGAAGATGTGGGTGCCCGCTGCGGCGTTCTTATCGACGCCACGCGCGATCTGGTGCGGGATCGACTCGGTCTTGCGGATGCCGGTCGTGGCGTCGTCCGACGACTTCGCCTGCCTCGAGAAGGTGATGACCTCGACATCGCACTTCAGGGCTTTGCTCTTGATGGCCATCTGGTGGGCCATCTCGGAGTTCTTGCCGGCGTTGTCGGAGGCTTCCTGCGAGGCCGAGACAGTGGCATCGCGCTTCGAAATCTGGGCGAGATTGGTCTGGCGCACGGTCGGCACGCCGGGCGAGCGCACCAGCTCGAAGCCTTCCTCCTGCGCGTTGTTGGCGTCGACGACAGGCATGTTCTCGGTCTGCCAGTCGTAAGTCCGGTTCTTGACGTTCCGGCGGCCAATCATGCTCACGCCGGGGGTGTCGAACGGATCGATGTTGTAAATGCGGTCGCTAAGATCCTCGCGGATGCCCTTAGCCTGATAGGTGGTGACTGCGTTGGCAACTTTGGCCATGGTGTCTAACCCTCACGGTTGAGATCCTCTTCGAATGCCCTGGCCGCGTCACGGACGCTTCCAGAACGCTGAAGACGCTTCTCAGCTCGGGCTAGACCATTGGGGGCGGCTCGTGACGAGATAGCTCCCGGCCTCAGTGCTCCTTGCTGTCCTCGAACTGGTTTGGGCTTGTTCCGCATCAGCTCGAGATATCGCGATGCCCATAACAGGACCATGGTCGGCCGAGCGTCCCTCAGCTGACTCAATTCGGCTTCCGAATAGCCCACCGCCTGTGCAGTGCGGATCATCGATTTCCGGTCCCGATCCCAGCGCTTGTTGTCGCTCCACTCAGGTACCCACTGAGCGAGCTGGCGCCTTTGCGTATCCTCGAAAATCTTTATCTGCCGCTCCTGCTCCCGCTTCTGCTCGGCGGTTACCCGCTCGTGCTCCTGCGCTAGCTGCTGCACCTTCTCTCGGTAAGAGCGCCACTGGCGTTCCAACAAGGAAGCTTCTGTCGGGTTTTCCGCATAAAGCTTGTCCCAGTCGGGTTCCTGTGGCTGCAACGAATACAGCTGCTGCATCAGGGCGGGGATCATGTCGGCGTAGTACTGCCGGCCCTTGACCAGCTCACCACGCTCCTTCTCGATCTCCTGCGCGACCTGCCCGAGCTGATTGAGCCGGCGGTGGAACGTTTCGGCGCGGACATAGCCGTTGAGAGCCTCTTGGAGGCTGACCTCGGCCGGTTGCCCGTCCACATTCACCCGCACGACCTTGTTCAGGTCGAGAGAGGTCTCTTCCGGTTTCTCCTTTTCGGGCTCGGGTTCATCTTCGTCAGGCGCGTCCTGCGCCTCTAGCTCGTCGGGATCGTAATCCCCTTCGTCAGCCTCGCCCTCGACCTCGCGCTCGGGGAAGAGCTGCTCGGGCTCTTCCTCGCGCGGAGCGCGCTGAGCAGGCTCCGGAGCAGTGCCGTCCTCGCGATCGAGGACGTCCTCGAAATGCGATGCGAGATCGGTGGCTTCGTCAGGAGGCATCCATCATCCTACATCGCGAACCGCCGCCGGCGATCAGCCGCGGCCCGCAACATCTTGGGGTCTTCAACGAGGCGAACCAGATCCGCTTGGATCGCCCGGACTGCCAGGACGCGGTGATGTGCCATCAGTCCTACCTCAGAACCGGGCGGGTTGGCAAGTATGGTAGCCGTCGCCTCGTCGGTGATCTGCTTGAAGATCTCCGTGAGCAGCGGATCGTCGAGCAGCGCCTTGGCGTCGGAGGCGCGCTCGTCGCGCGCAAGCATGTCGATCATCGCTGACCAAACCCTGCAGGTAAGTTAATCGGCGGCGGCACCGGCGGCTTGATCGGCGGTGCCATCGGCTTGGGCGGCCCGGCCGGCCCTGGAGCCGCCGAATTGATCGGAAGGCCCCCCTGGTCGCCCATGGTCGGAAACATGGCCGGCGTCGGCTCAGGGATCGCGTCCGTCGAGGCCTTCTCCTCCTCGGGCCGGGTCGCGTCGATCGCCATCTGGATGGCGTTCTGATCCAGCTCGAAGCCCTTGACCGCCAACTCGCCGGCCTTGACGGCGATATCCGCGTCGAGCTTGTCGCGCTCGCGGTCGTCCTTCAACCCCATGTCGATCGTCTTGACCTTGGCATCGGTGAGCGCCTTGACGATCGACGCGCGGACCTTGTCAGCCTCGGCCTGGGCGTAGACCATCTCCGGGTTCGGCGCCTGAGACTTTTGCTGCAGGGCCTGCTGGAGCTGCGCCGGCGTGATCTGCTTGAAGTAACGCGAGGCGTTCTTCATCCCCGCGAAGTCCATGATGTCGACGATCGTGTTCCGGTACTCGATCGGCGAGACCATCGGATTGTCTGCGCCGTAGCTCTGGACGATCATCTCCTGGGTCTGCTTGATGCCCATCAGCATCTGCAGCCGGTCCTGGTCCGAGCCCCGGCCGATGGCCGGGTTGACCTGGACGTCCATGGTTGCGTCGTACTGATCGGGCGTGACCTTCGTCCACTTGTCCCTAAGACGGATCATCCGCTCCGGGATCGGGTTCTCGACGATCTCCTGCAGGAGCCCCGCGAAGAGATCACGAAAGCCGGTCTCGGCGAGCGTGCGCGCCACGAGCTCGATCCGCTCCTGAGCGCCCGTGACGAGGAGGCCGACGCCCTCCTTGGCGGTCGACTGCATCGCTTTCGGGTCGAGGCCCTTGCTCTGCTCGGTGACGCCGGTGCGCCGGTTACCGATCAGATCGAGGTACTCGAGGAGCTGGATCGCCATCTGGCTCGGCGGCTGCTGCTGCAGCTGCACCACGGCGTCGGCCTGCTTCGCCCGGATGATCGAGCCCAGCTCGTTGTTCCTGACGTCGTCCATGTTGACCATGGTGTCGACGACCACGAGCCGCGGCAGGATCGTCGAAGCGATGGCGTCGAGCGTGTTCCGCAGGATGTTGGTCTTGATGTTCTGGAGGTCGCCTACCTGCTCGGCCGCGCTATGCCCGATCGCCGTATGAGGCTCTGGATCCGGGCAGAACAGCGCGAACTTAGCACGCGCCGCCGGCTCGTCCATGACGATGCGATCGCCATCGCCCACAGTGCAGATCTTGCGAAGTTCTGGGACGCCGTCGCCGTCCTTGTCGATCCGGATGAACCACTCACCATAATGAACCAGAGGATCGCCCTGTGAAGCATCCCGTGCACCGGCAAAGAGCTGGCCGAGGCCCCCCGGATTTCGCATGTCCCGCTCGACCGTCGAAGCTGCGGATCCGGTGCCGTAGTCGTCCTCGAGTACACCGGGTGGGTAGCCGAGCTGAATGAGCTGAGAGAGGGGGACAAGGCGTTCGTGGCCGGTAAGCGCCGCCGTGCGAACATTTTTTGCTTCCCTCGAGATCCTGAACTCATCGGGGGGAACCGCCTCGACACGATGCTTCGGGGTAAGCTTCGAGCGTCGGACGGTCAGGTTGAAACGCGGTTCGACAACCTTGCCCGGACCCTCGAGATCCTTGCGCTCCTCCTGCACGACGAGCGTGCGCGGCTGTGAGATCACGAACTGACGCTGCTCGAGCGTCAGATTGGTGTAGGTCTGCTCGACGATCTCGGCCTCGCGCTCGGTCCACCATTTGACGATGCCGGTGCGCTTGATCAGCGCGTCCTTCAGGATCGCGTTCAAATTCAGGAAGCCGTCGTTGTCGTACTTCCACACGTAGCTGACGTAGTCCTGGGCCTCCTCGGCCATGGCCACGTCTTTTTCCGTCCTGGGCTGGAAATGGACCGGATGCTCCTGGCTCGTGAACTGCCTGACAAGGCTCGGCAGCATGGCGAGGACGAGGTCGCGGACCTCCGTCAGCACGATCGAGGACCGGCCCTCGTCAGTGACGAGCGGAAGCTGGCCGTCATAGAGCTGGGCCATGGCTTCCCGCTCAGGCGCCAAATAATTCTCGTTGTAGTCGCGCGCGTCCTCGATGATGGCCCAGACCGAGGCTTGATAGTCGGTGTCGGTGTCCGGATTGGCGTAGCCCGAGGTGTCCAGCTCCCGCCGAAGCTTCGGAAAAAGATCCGGCATCGGCGGCTCATCGGGGGCGATCGGACCGAGCGAAGCGGGGCGGGTGCGGCCTGGATTAGCCATCGACGAAAGCCGGAATATGCGCCGCCGCAGCGTCCAAGCGCTCCTTCAGGAACCGGACCTCGTGCTGCAGCCATTCGATCTCATCGGATGCGTCCCGCAGAGCGATGTTCTTCTCGGCCACACTGTCGCCGTCAAACGCCTCCCGCAACCGCTCAAGAATACGCTTTTTCATCAAAACCTCCCAGTCAGTACGAGCACGAGCATGACCACAAGCACGATCCCGAGGATCCCGGACGGGCCCCAACCCCAGTTGGCGCTGTAGCCCCAGCTCGGCAGCGCGCCGACCAGCATCAAGACCAAAAGGATCAGGAGAACCAAGCCGATCGACATCACACCACTCCCTTCACGTTACGTTTGAACGCTCCGGGCGCCCAGGCCGTGGTCAGATGCAGCCCCATGGCGAAGTAGCGCATGGCGTCGGCGGCGTGGCTCGCCCAGGTGTGGGCCGGCGCATCCCTCACGGTTGCTCCGGAGGGTGCCATCTGGACGTGGTAGGATCGGAGCGCGTCGATGCCGAGTTCACACTTGGTCTGGTCGAACCAAGCGATCGGGATGACCGAGCGGACGCCAGCGATGCCATCAGCAACGCTATGGTCCGGGACGATAAGAGGCTCGATGCCAAGGCTAAGGAGGGTCTCGAAGCGAGATCGCCCGGTTCCAAGCTCCCGCATCTTGATGTCGTGGGGGAGGAGGTGGTGTCCATAGAGGTAGCCCTTCTCCTGCAGCACCCGCGCGTAGTGGTCGAGGCCCTTGCCGGATGACTGGTAGAAATCGATGAAATGGATCTCCTGCCCGACCTTCTGGGCGAACCAGATGGTGGTCAGATCCTTCATCCCGAGATCCCACGCCGTGATCACCTTGGCTCTGGGCTCGACCGGGACCGAGCAGAGGCGCCCCTCCATTTTCGCGGCCACCATCAGGTCGCCGTAGTAGGAATTTTCCACCGGCGCCTCGAAGGAGCACAGCATCTCGCGCTCGTACTGATGCGGCGACATGGTCACCTGCATCTCGGCCAGCTCGTCCTCGGGCAAGGCGTTAGTCTGGGTCACGGGGATGTTGAAGACGTCCCAGAGGTCGGCGTGTCGCTCGGCCTGGACTTTGAGGTCGTAGAAGTGATCTCTTCCCGCAGGTGTTCCAGCCACCACTCCAAACCCTTGATAGTCTGCAAGGGCTGGTCGGATGACAGAATTAAGCGCTTCAGGGTTAATAAGTGGATATTCGTCAAGAACTGCGCCATCGAGATACAGCCCTCTGATGCGGTTATAGGCCTGCCCGCCGCCATAGAGCGTTATCTGGGCTCGAGTTGGCAGTTTGCAGGTGAGTTCGCTCTCGGAAAAGTCAACGCCTGGAATATCTTTGGTGTATTGCTTGAGATAGTTCCAGACTAGATCCTTAGCCTGGGCGAAAGTAGGGCCCACATAAGCGTAACGGGGAATGGGGATATCCCGTGGGTTCTGGAGAGCGGCTCGGATAAGGTCATTTATAAACGCAACTGATTTGCCCGCTCTTCTGTGCGCGACGACGTAGCGCCAGCGTTTTTTGCTCGCGTGGAAGGGCCGAAAGTGGCTCCGTGGCCGGTATTGCAGGGTGAGGACACCATCAGTCATTACGCATAGGCGACCAGTCGCCATTCAGGGGCTCGAGGACATGCACGGCATGGCGATCGGAGGTGCGATCAGCCCAAGATACAACCCCTTCGAGCGTCTCATTGAAGCCGGCGAGATGCATGAGCTTGCGGACCTCGGGTTTTCCAGGCCATTTTCCAGGCCCTTGCACACTCAGGTGTCGACACAGCCACTGCGGCTTGTAGTAGCCGGTATCGAAGTGCACCACAAATCCGTGCGGCACGACGAGGCGGTAGTGATCGCGTGGGATCTTCCGCAGCCGGATGGTGTCGAAGCTCAGGCGATACCCATGCCCGCGGCTGACCATGGCCGCGATCGCCTGCCGTGTGGCCGAGGTGAGCAAGAGTTGGGGGGCCTGCATCCTCGGCCTCCAGGTTAGTCAGTTTGCCATTTCACCTGAAGCGTACGCCCACCCCCATCCGAGAGCGAGAAGCCCGCGGCACTCGTGGCCTGCTGGCCCCAGCCGAGCGCCTTGCCCAGGGAGGTCAGCACGAACTTGGCGGCCTCGTCGCGGCGATCGGTGTTGTGGGTGTCGGTGAGCTGCTGGACGATGACGTTCTCGGCCTCGTCGACGATCATGCGCCGGGCTGCGTCACGGTCGGTCTTGAGGCTCGGGGTCTGCTCGACCTTCCGGGCTAGCGCGCCAGGAGCAGCGCCGAGAGCAAGAGCAGCGAGACGGATATTCCCATAATTGAGCCAAAGAGCAGTTCGAACCGCCTCGTCATCCTCTCCATCAGCCCCGTACGGGATAGGTGCGAGGTCGGGCGGCAGCAGCTCGATCGGAAGTTCGGCACCGGGCGTGTAGTCGGATTTTTGTTGGCCAGGACGCCTCAGGGGATCACCTCGGCAGGGGGCTTCCGGTTCTGGCCGGCGCTCACACGCTCGAGAACGCTCGTGGTGGAGGTGGCGGCGAGAGGCGGCCTACTTGGAGTTGGATTTTGTACTTTTTGAGCATTCGTAGCCTGGGCGTCCGGGGTGCCGTCGGTCAGATTGGAGCTGACGCCCCGCGGGTTTTTCGGATTGTCGGGCGGAACCGGCGGCTCGAGGAGGATCGACGCAGCGTGCTGGCCCGGAATGCCGGGATCCTCATCCTGCGCGCGTTCCTGGGCGCGCTCCTCCTCGAAGCGTTGCAGTTCAGTCTTGTGCTGCTCCTGAAGGGCGCGGCCTGCCTCCTCGGCGGTGTCCGGGGCCGGCTGATTGGTGCGGGATTTGGCGGGGGTCTTGGGCATGATGGGGATCCTCCCCGGGATCGTCGGCGCTGCGGTGGGGTAGCTCGTCAGGCAGCCGGTAATCCGGCAAAGGCCCTTCCTCGTCGACGTTCCGAGGCACGGCCAAATGCTCGTCGTCGTCAGGCGGTTTATTGTTATCCGGCATGTTCGTCATCGTTTTGCTGCTCCAGCGGATCGAGCGTGGGCTCGACGATGAAGTCCGGGGTGCCTCTTGGATTTTCCGGATTGTCGGGGGCAAGCCCGTCCTGAACCATGACCTCGGTGATCTTCGCCGGGTCGTGGAGGTCTTGCTGCGTGAGGACGCCCTGCTGGCTCGTCAGCGGAGTGGCCTGCTGGGGCAGTGAGAGGGAGGGTTTCCCCCTGGGGTTCTGGGGATTGTCCGGGAGATCATTCCCCTCGTCGTCCTTGGGCCTGGGGACAGGCTCGGGGGAGGGTGGGATGAACGGGCGACGGCCCTCGGGTGTGTCCACCTCGAAGAGCGCCTTACCTGGGGCAGGATGCGGTGCTGTCATTTGGGAGGAAGGGGAGCACAGGGTAGAGAGCTTGTCAAATCGCGATTGTAAACGTCGCGATTGTAAACGTCGCGATTGTTTTCAAAACGTCGGAGTTATTGTATGTTATTAATATAGAAACTCCTTTCAGTATGTCCGTCCACAGGCGCCACAACCTGTAGTTGTAGGGTTGGGGGGTCTTTCCTAGGCTTGTCCTCCTGCAACTAAGGGCGGTGCTGCCATACTTGTATGTTAGTGATAGTGTGACAACCTGTCACACTATCACATGCCATTAACATGTGGTAGCATGTGAGCATGCGAACACTAACCAACCCCTATCGCGGCCGAGTCATTCTGTCGGAATGTTTCACGTGAAACATGCGACAACATGTCGCATGTACAATAACATATATCCGTGCTATGGTATAGGTGGTAGGGCGGGGGTGGGTGGAGCACGAGGTGCCCGCTAGGACTATTGTCATAGCAGTATAGTTGTAGTATATCCGCCTTTACTTGTAACCAAGTATAGGCCGGCTATCGCTCTGTCCGAGCGGCCCAATACGAGCGGGCGGGCGGGCCGCAATAGCGCGGCGCCAGCTCCGAACTTGGCGAGGGTGCGACCACAACCCCAAGGCACGAAAGCCGTCATGCCAGCATCCGAGCGATTTTCCCAACTTCCCCTATAGAAACGGGATGATGCGAGGAAAACCGTGAACGCCAGGAGAACAAACGGCCACATTCATTCATTTCTTTATCTAGTCTTTTTCTCCTCTTAATGCTGGCATGCTGGCACAGCCTCTCCTAAAGCCCTCTCGCCCAATGCGTTTTAGCGATGCCAGCATCGTGCCAGCATCGCTTTCTATGCCATCATGCCTTGGCACAATCATGCCAGCATCGGGCTAATGCCAGCATCACTTTTCGATCGTGGCACGCGATGCTGGCACGGGCTTGGGACGCGCCTCGATCCGCGTCAGACCGTACTTTTGCGAGCTATGGAATTGACGCACCTCAAAGCCCTTGCTGACAAGGTCGCGAACAACGGTGTCCACGATATCGTTCGGCACGCCCTCATAAATGCGCTCGCCCCAACGGTTCACTTGCGCCGTTACTCTTACCGTTCGCATCATGCCCTCCCTGCGATCTGCGCCACATCGTTAGCACGCGCACCATGGGCCGGAAACCCCACAATCCATTCGCGATCGGCCATCGCGCACCATTGGCAGCGCTTGCACGTGACGCCCTTGGCATAGGTCGCGGGGCAATCCCGCACAACGCGCCCGCCCGGTGTGCGGCGCGGTTCGCTCGATCCCACGGTATCGCTCACGATGGTGACAACCGGCCCGGCATGCAACATGGCCAGATGGTCCGCATGCGCGAGACCGTTAGCCGACAGGTTAATGGTAAAACCATTCGCGTTCGCCCAACGCACAAGCGCGCGGTTCCACATCGCGCGCCGATCAACCCGCTTAGTCACGATGTGATGCGTGTAGGTGAAACCCTTCGCGCCGGCTTTCCCATTGGCCCGGACCAACGCTCGCAGCATGCCGGCGAGGATGCGCCCGCCACGATGCGGGAGATCCCCTGCCTGGTTATGGCGCCACAGCTCGCCGCGCCCGAGCAAGCCAACCCGATTGCACAAGCCCGTCCAATCGATCGAGCTAGCGATGCCTCCTCGCCCATGTGGCCAGGAGGCGTTCGGGCCGGCCACGGTCAAGGCCGCCCATAGCGAGCCGAGCGGTCCGTATTTCGCGTAGCAGCCCGCGTCGAGCAATGGGCATGTGGGCGGGCACGTCGTCTTGTCGGACGTCGACACCGCAATGGGCCCGGTCTTGCCGTTCGTGGATCGGCGCGTCCAGTAGATGGCTGTCATCTCAAATCTCCTCTCGGTCTGTTCCGACCGTAACAAGATTATAGCACATAACAATCACAAACGCAATGCGACAGGTTGACGCAGTATCACAGGTTGTATCGATGGGTAAATGAAAGGCGGCCCGTAGGCCGCCTCTCGCTTAGCGCGGGTCGCCGAGCTTGCCGTCACGATAGCTATAGTTGACCGGCTCGTCGCTCGCGACGGCGCGCGTCTCGCGCACGGCCAGCCAGCGCATGCTCAGATCGCGGGCGTAGGCCTCGGCCTCCTCCTGGGTCGCGAAGGCGAGCCCGTTCGGATACCACTGGCCGGAGCTGTCGGCGATCACTTCCGGTTTCCAGCTGCGCGGCTTAGTCGTGTCAATGATGGTCGGCATGGTCGGTCCTTTCAGGAGTGCATGGATGAGCTTGGCTTCGCGCTTGCCGATGCGCTTGTCCTGGGCGATCACTTGATCAACCGCGGCCTTCGAATAACGCGGGTTCATTCGTCTTCTCCCCTGTCGGCGTCCGCCTTCTCGTCCTCGTACACGTCCCGCAGGTAGTCCGGGTCCGCAGTACGCCAGCTGCGGCGCCACAGGCGGGCATAGCGCTCCTGCTCGTCCTCGGGCGTCTCGAGCTTCCAATCATCGTAAGACATCACAGATCCTCCAGGCGGGTATAAATGCGAGCGTCGTCGAGGGCACGTTGCCAGCGTGACCATGCATCCGGCCAAGCGCCGATCTCATCCCATTCACGCACTGCCTTGGCGCAGACGGCGCGCACCTTGGCCGGATCCTTGCTCTTGAGGGCGCGGGTGAGCGCTGCCTTCTGTTTCGGGTAGAGCTTTGCCATGCGGGCATAATCGATCGGCATCACAGCACCTCGTTCATCTGGCGGTAAAGGACCGCGTTGTGCATGTAGCCTCGGGCGATCCGCACCATGTCACGGGCGTAGTTCATGTGATCATCCGAGATCCTGATGGTGTCGGCGAAGTTGGCGTTGAGCCGTGCTTCGCGGGCCCGGCCCATGCTGCGCCACGCAAGGCGGACACTGTGGCGGGCATGCATCTCATAAGGCTTCATGATGTTCTCCTAATCTCGGTCTGTTCCGACCGTATTAAGAGTATAGCACATAGCTATGTTAAATGCAATGCGGCGGATTGTCGCAGTACTACAGGTTGTAAGCCAGGGCAAAGGAAAGGGCGCCGAAGCGCCCTCCCGTTTAGTGCCGGCTCGCCGTCTTGAGCAGCTGGCGAACGTCCTTGGCGTAGGGGCTGCGCCAGTAGGTTAGGTTCGACAGGATGTAGAGCGCCTGGACCCGGCGAGCCTCTCCCGTCATGCCTATGCCTGCATAGGCGTAGGTTCGGGCGTAGGGGTCGGCCTTGGGGTCGGCCAGGATGAGCTTGCATGCGTCATCGAAGTTCATCACAGCTTCCCCATGCACTCGGGCCCGAAGCCCTGCTTCACGCTCGAAGGCACCGTGAGCTTGTGGTGGCAGCGCCCGCACCGGCCCTCGTGCCAGATCGCGAGCGTCTCGGGCAGCTTGCCGTTCTGCAGTTTCAGCCATACCCAGTCGAAGGCTTTCATGCTCGTCGCGTCCTTGCCCACGTCGCCGGGCTTGGGCACCTTGCGCCCTGGCCAGAACGTGATGCCCCCACCCGAGATGCGCCCGAGATACCGGTAGTCGCTCTCGTTGTCCGGACCGGTCAGGAGCGACACGAAATGGCATTTGCCGTCGTCGCTCGCCCTGATCGAATAGGTGAAGCGCGCCTTGGTCTTGAGCGACTCGAGCGTGATGGTCGCCTTGCCGGCGAGCATGTAGCGGAGCGCGTCCTCGACGCTCGTGAGCCTGCCGCGCAGGGTCTTGGTCGTCGTGTCGAGCGTCTCGTCCTCGAGGTCGTCGAACAGTCTGTTGAACTCGGTCATCGTCTTCTCCTGCCAGGGTTGGGGCGAGCCCAGGATTGGGCCCGCCCGAGGGGTGTCACGCGTCCTCTTTGGCCCATGCTTCCATGGCCTCGAGTGTGCCTTGGAAGATGCGCTTCTCGCTTTTCTTCGAGCGCACATCCCAGAAATTGGTCGAGTAGGCCTTGATCCAGAGCGTGCTCTTGGCGCCGAGCGTGATCTCGTACCGGTACTCGATGTCCGAGGGCGCTACCGCATAGACGCTGCCCGAGGGCATGAGCCGTACGCCGCCACCTTGCACGCGGTACTCGCGAGCGCGGTCGAGTTCACGATTAGCGTTGGCAATCTCGATTGGTTCTGGCGTTTCGCCCGCGAAAACCGCACGTCTGCCGAGATCCTCTAGCTTCACAAGCGCTTGGAATTCATCGCGTCTCGACCACTTGTTGGCCGCGACGAAGGCAGCGGCGAAATCATCGGCCTCGAAGCGCGGCAGCGGCCAAGCGTGGTCGAGGGCGGCGCGGATCCATTCCACGGCACCTGACGGGTAGCCGTCATGGTGCTTGTAAACGTGGTGGGTCGCGCTGCCGGCATCGTGGAAGGTGTACATTGCACGGGTTGACATGACTATTCTCCTCGGTCAAGATCGACCGTATTAAGAGTATAGCACAAAGCCATATCAATAGCAATGTGACACATTGTCGCAGTACCAGAGGTTGTGGTGGCTAGTCGCTATCGAAGAACGCGCTCGCCCAGCGCTTGAGCACCTGCTCGCCTTTGGCGTTGGTCTCGTTGCGGATGCGCTTCGGGGCGAGGTCGAAGACCATCATCCGGTTCTCGGCCTCGGCCTTGATGACGTCGTTCTCGCGCTCGGCCTCGGCCTCGTCCCAGGCAGGTGGCGGGCCTAGGCGCTTGGCACGCCTGCGTTGGGCGATCGTCAGTTTTGCAACCAAGATGACCTGTCCATCCGATATATATCGTTCGGTATAGGCGGAGCATACACTCCCGCGCGCGAGCTTCCTTCGCCTCGGAGAAACCCTAGATGAAAACTGTCCTTGCCCTTGCGGGTGCCCTGGCCTTCCTGGCTATCGGCTCGACCGCGCGCGCTCAAGTCGTAGACGACCCGTTGCACGGCGAATGCGTCGGCGGCTGCGCCGAGGCGGTCATCGGCGGCAATGCCGTGACGCCGATCACAAGCCCGACGAACTTTGGCTTTTCGTCCTCGCCTCCCGGCGCGACCGGGAACCTGCAGCTCAAGTTCCTGATCCCGAACAGCTTTACGCTGACTCAGGTGAACGCCTTCGCCAGTGCGGTCGGCGTTGTCAGCGGCACGGGCCAGACCTATCCGCTCAACCTGTTCTCGACCACGGCCTGGACGTCGGGCTTCCTCGAGACGGATTACCTCCACAACACGCTCGCCAACGGCGCGCCGAAGAACCCGCTTGACGCTTTCATTGGGGCGACCAACTTCGTCCTCACCAATGATGCGACAGGCTATTACGTGCTGACGGCGAACACTGGCCAGCATACGCTTGACGGGCCCGGTGCGGCCCTGACGGCGGCCAATACGTTCTCACTTGATCCGGCTTTCTTCGCGCAGGGCGGCCTGATCCTCGGCAACGTCTTCCAGGCGGATGGCACGGTCATCTCGACGGCGCAAAGCGGCGCGCTATTCAATGGTCAGCCTTCGTCCGGCCCGTTCTGCCCTGACTGCACCCCGACCCCGACCGCAGTGCCGGGCCCGACCATGGGTGCGGGAGCAGCTCCGATCCTTGCCGGGATGTTTTTCGCTTGGTATCGTTCGCGTCGGCGTCAAACCGTTTAAGGAGCTTGGCATCTGTGCATGGTGCTCGACACAGCATGCATGTGATCACCCCCCGGCGCGGCACCTGGGGCCAGGATAGTGCCGCACTCACTTGACGGGGTCGCGCTGGCGGCGCTAGGGTCCGCGGCTCACCTGTTTCGATCCTGCCAGGAATGCGACGGTGTGAACGCGACTAGGCCCTGGGGCGAGCCACTCCCCAGGGCCTTTTTCGTGTCAGCGCTTCAGCGCGAGAACCTCGTTGATGCCATCAGGGTAGGGCGAGCTGGCGAGCGGGCTCGGCTTGGGCGGGCTCGCTGGCATGGGCGCCAGCCAGGGTAGGGCCTCGATCGCCTGTTCGCACAGCGAGTAGAGCTGCATCTCCTTGTTAGGGTGCAAGTTTTCGCTGTCGCCATCGACGTCCATGCGGGGCTCGAAGTACTCAGCGCATTGCGTGAGCGCTTCGATAATGTCGTTCAGAACTTCGCGTGAGACTTGGAGGGTCATTGTGCTTCTCCGTTGAGTTGGGCGACGAGCGCGAGGCAGTGCTCACGCGCCCTGTAGCCTTCACTGCGCTCGGTCGTGCCGGTGTTGACGCTGCCACTGTCGTAGACGATGCGGACCACGTTCTTGCTGCGGGAGCTGACGGGGCGAACCCCGTCAGTCGTTTCGACCACACGATGGCCACGATAGTTGCGGCTGTACTTGCTCGCCCGGCCTTCTAGCTTGGGTGTGTATTCCATGTAGACGAACTTGTTCATTAGAGCACCTTCAGTAGGTAGTAGGTTGCGTACATGCCAAGCGTGAAGCTGGCGACGGCGAGGAGGGCGATGGCTTCGGGCGTCATATCGCCCTCGGCTTGGTTGCCTGTTTGAACAGGTTTTTCTTGGCCTCGGTGAACACGGTGTCGCCCTTGTCCGAGAGCGGCCAGTTGAGGAGCCGGGCCATGATGGTGACCCACTGGTCCTGCGTGAGCTGGACGGTTACGAGCTTCTTAGCGGGCATCGCGCGCTCTCCTGATGCGGTTGTTGTCGTAGGGGTCGACGTAGAGGTAGGTGCCATGCACCCGGCCATCGCGGACCCACTTGTGCGCCTCTGGGCCGGCGATCACGAGGTGCAGGCGGTTCGGGTACATGCGCTTCTGGTGCTTGAGCTGCGTCTTGTTCAGCTCGACGACGTGGATCGGATCCCATTGGCCGTTGTGGCGGCAGTAGACTTTGACGTACATCACTTGCCTCCCTGGATTTCGACGCAGCCGCGCTGGCGCTTGCCATTGCTTTTGCGGTTGCCGAACATGTGCTGGTGCAGGTTGCCCAGGGCGAACTCTTTGTTGCAGTGCGGGCAGACCGCTCGAGTGCGCTGCGTGATGCCGCGGAACACGGCACCTGCCTTGGACATGACCCAGACGGAGACGTCGGGGAGATCCGGGCGGGTCAGGTCGATCCTGCGGGGCATGATGCCTGCTTCGGGCAGGTGCTTCTTGGGGTCGTGGCCGATCTTGCGAAGGGCGTCATCGAGGCGGAAGTTGTACGACATGATCTTTCTCCTCGGTCGTGATGTCGACCGTAACTAGATTGTACCACATAACCTAGTTAAAAGCAATGCGACACATTGACGCAGTACCTTAGGTTGTAAAGGCCCCGCTAAGCGCGGGGCCCCGTACTTATGCTGCGTTCGATCATCTCTTGTTCGTCAGCGAGTTCGATCTGATCTTGTATGGGGCATCACCTCCTTCCTTGACCACCCAACTATCGTGCACTAGATTAAACATCGTCAACCACCGAGGACCACCATGGAAAATATGAAGATCGTGCAAGAGGGGAACGAGTTCGTGGCAGTCCTGCCGCCCCATCCGGACATGCCCGACGAGGAGCTGGGCCTGCCGGCGCCGACGCGCGAGGCCGCCGAGGCGGAAGCTCGTGCCTACAACGCCATCACGCAGTCAGCGCTCTACAAGTTCGAGTTCGACGACAAGAAGAACCGCTATGTTGTCTCGCTCGGCAAGGAGGGCGAGAAGTTCGAGGCTGACTTGCTCGCCGAGGCCTACGAGAAGGCGCAGGCGGCCTATGCCAAGCGCGTCAACGCCGAGCCGCCCGCAGAGGAGAAGATGCCCGACCCGGTCGCCAAGCGGGGCCCGCGCAAGAGCGCTAAGGCGGGTAACGGGACCGAGGCGCCAAAGCAGGAGGCGAAGCAGGAGGAGCCGAAGCAAGCGGCTAAGCCCCGGCCGCCCGAGCGCTCGGAAGCGCAGCTCGACATGCTTCAGGCCCGGATCGTCAGCCTGGAGGCGGTCCTGATCGTCTTCGCGGAAACTGTTCTCAAGGAGATCAAGAATGGCAAGACCAACTAAGCCCTATGGGGCTCACCTCGTGATCACGCAGATCAGGCTGCCGAGCCCGGTCAAGAAGCGCCTCGAGGCGCTCTCGAACGCGACCGGGTACTCCCAGCAGGAGCACATGCGGCGCGCCGTCGACGAGTACGTCTCGAAGCTGCAGGAGAAGGGCATCTTCCAGCTGCCCGAGCCCCGGCCCGAGCCGGCGCCGACGCGGCGCATGTTCCGGCGGCCGGGCACGAGCATGGCTGCCTGATGGCTTGGGATGATCCCCCTGTGGATGACACGGAGCATCGCCGCATGACCGAGCCGGTCGCCACGACCAAAACGATCGTCTGCCCCTACTGCCACCTTGCGAAGGAGATCGTTCTCGTGAACGATCCTCCGAACGTGTCGCCGGGCATGCTCTGGCTCTGCGAGGAGTGCAAGGACATGAGCGTCTTCGACGCCACGTTCGATCTTCAGATCGCGACGGACGCGCAGAAGCAGAACGCCGGTCGGCGCTAAACGCAGAAAGGGCGGCCCAGGAAGAGCCGCCCTTTCCTTACGCACTGGACCTTTTGCGAGACTAAGGTGGATGCTCCGTCACGTTCAAGGCTTACGCGCAGTTCCCTACATATAGCGATTAGCCGCACCCGTCAACTAGGGCTGGGTGTTTACATAGGTTAATCGCCCGGATAGCGTGCCCCTTGGATGTTCCATTACGTTTAAGGGCTCATGCTATGAATGATGTCGTCCCCTTCCCGTTGACGCCCGACGTCGCCAAGCAGCGCACCCGCACGATCGAGGTGCTCGATCCCTGGGGGCTGAAAGCCGTCTGGGCCCTGCCCGAGACGAAGCGCCCGGTCGAGAAAATAACCGAGCCCGCGCTCGCGAAGGTAAGGCCCGAGGACTGGAAGGGTTCCGCGGTCAAGTTCAACCTGCTCGGCATCCTGTCCCGTGATGGGCTCGATTTCGACCTCGACGTCCGGTTCAAGGACGATCTTGCCTCGCGGGGGCCGGATTGGTCGCCGACCGTGCGGGCAGAGGTCGAGCGAAGCATCTTCGCGCCCTTCCGCGATGCCTTCAAGGAGACGCTCGGCGCCTTCGATTTTAGGGCGATGTTCGGGCGCCAAAGCCTCGGCGGCAACGGACACCTCCTGATCAAGGTCCGCCAGGAGGAGGAGCTGACGATCGAGGAGCAGCGCACCCGGTTGAAGCAGCTCCAATTCGGGATCGACCTCGGCAACTTCGTGGTCAAGCTCGAGGTGCGTCAGGCGCCCCGCAAGAAGGACGGCAAGACCTTCATCTTCATGCCCGGCTCGATCTACCCCGACGGCGATCTCTGTGCCTACAAGAGCCTGCCAGCGGGCCCTGTGAGCATGGCGAACAACGCCCTCGAGGCCTACCCCCTCGAGGCCGTGGTCAAGGCCGTCTACCGCTTCGCCATGACGCTTAGCGTCCGCCCGCTCATGGGCGAGGGGCAACGCCACGAGACGGCTATGCTCGTCTCCGGGATCCTGCGGCGCGAGGTCGAGCAGACCGAGCGCGACGGCGGCTCGTTCACCCGCAATGACGCCGAGGCGCTCTTCCGCAGCCTCTTCGCCGGCGATCCCGAGCTGAAGGACAGGCTCCAAGTTTTCGAGAGCGATTTCGCCCGGACCGACATCACGAACCTGCCCGGCTACCCAGCTCTTGGGGAGAGGGTGGGCGAGGACACCGCCCAGGCCATGCGGCTGATGCTGGCCGGGCGGGACATGTCCACCTTCGATTTCCTGCGAACGAACGTCGTCTTCATCAAGGCGTCCGACAGTCGCTGCGTGGACCTGAGCCAGCGCTCGGTCACCGGCGAGCTGCAGCTCTACAGCCACACCGACATGAGGAACAACTACGGCCACATGACGGTCAAGGTGGGCAAGAAGCTCGTGCCGGCCTTCGAGATCCTGAAGAACTCCAAGGGCCGGCAGCTGGTCGACGACGTCATCGCCATTCCCGGCTGCCCGTGTGGGACGTTGCTCTACCAGACGCTCGGCGGGCCGCTCGCCTATGATCGGACCCACGACAAGGAGCCGCTCCTGATCAACGTCTCGGGCGGCTGGGCCACGCCCTACGAGCCCGAGGAGAACCTGCCGCGGGAGGAAGCCAAGGCCGCGCTCGCAACCATGTGCTCCTGGATCTCACCCCTTCAGGCTGATCGCGATAAGCTCCTGCAGATGTGGGCTTTCAAAATCCAGCAACCGCTCGTGAAGCCCCAATTCGCGCTCGGGTGCTATGGCGGTCAGGGCGTGGGCAAGAATTTTGTATTGCACCAGCTGCCGCAGCGCATTCTCGGCATGAGTGTCAAGGAGACTACAGCGGAGGAATTGTTCGGCGATAACTTTGCTCTCAATGCGGCGCTTGGCGCGTCTTTCCTCGTCGTGAATGAGGTTAAGGATCTGGTCAATTTCAGCTTGGCTAAGGGTCTTGCGCGATCGGAGTGGCATGAGGTCAACCGCAAATATGGTGGCAAGGGTCAGGCGAGGATCCTGGCGATCCCGATCTATCTCACGAACGAGCCGCACCCGCAATTCAACATCAGCGGTGAGATCGATCGCACCCTTTATATCATACGCGCGCCGACGCAGGAGAGCCTGAGGCTCTCGCATGTCGAATGGGAGGAGTTCAAGACGGCGCGTAAGCACGAGGTTACCGAGATGTGGGCGTGGCTTGGTGATCTTCGCAATCGCATGGCCATCATGGCCTTGCTCATGGAGCACCCTGTGACCCAGCAGGAACTCGAGGACATCAGCAACAGCAATAGCCTGACCGCGGACTACCGTGGCCAGGATCTGGCGCCTGAGCAGCTCGCCCTCAAGTTCATGCTCGAACAGAACATCGTGCATCCGAAGGCCGATGTGCGTCCGCTCTCATTGCCTTTCGATAAGACCGCTTTCGTTAGCGGGTTTAATTACTATTATCTGCAACACGCTCCTCGAGGTACGCGGCCCCTGAGTGACAAACGGATCACTAAGGTGCTTGAGCAATATCTCGGCGTGATCCCTCAATCGGGGCGCGCTGGGAGCGACAGTAAGCGGGTGTATTTCTTTCCTAAGCGTCTCGGCAGTTTATGTGACGCCTTTACCCGTAGCGTCGGCACAGATATCGCGCGGGATACCCCCGCGCATCAGGATGTGGGAGACTATGAGCCGGATCAGGCGGAAATCAGGAATGCGACCGCCTCCTGGAACCGGGTTGACACGTCATCCAGCTTCTAATAGCCTCGTCATACGCACCGAGGTGCGATTGGAGGTTAACGTGAGAAAGATTGATCGCAATGCTGCCGACCAGACACGCAAGTTACAGGACGCTCTGGAAGTCCTTCGCGAAGCTCGTATGGTCCTGGAGGACCAGAACGACGTCACCGCACCGCTCCCCAATCAGCTATATCATTGGCATAAAATCCGTGGGTATCACGAGGCCGTCAAGGAGATCGCCGTCGAGGCCGAGAAGCTCTCCCGCCGCCTCTCCTACGAGCAGCTCCCCCTCGCCTTCCGCGGCACCGCCCGCGACGTCACGATCCCCGTATCCACTGTTATTCTACCCCGGATCGGCCGCTTCACCCTCTCACACCGGACCACGGCCAAGGTGCTAGACTGGCCACGCGCCAATGACTGGCTCTTTAACCTCGGCCATGGCGATGCCATTCGCGAGATGGTGCCGGCCTCGACCATGAACTCCCTCGTCGCCGAGCTGCTCAAGCAGGGCGAGGAGCCCCCGCGCGAGGCGATCGAGGCCAACACCTACGCCTACACCTCTTTCACCAAGGAGTGAGCTATGACGAGCTATGAGTACAAGGATTGTCCTTCAGAAGATCCAGACAATCTAGCTGGTGCGGAGTTGGATTATCTCTATGAGCAATGGAGCACATTGCCCCAGCGTTTGGAGGAAGCTAGTTGGCTATTGAAGGAGGCGCTGGAGGAGATCGTCACGTCGAGAAAGCGTATCATTGAACTTGAAATGCAAGTTTATAGGAGCCCAAAGTGAGAACCATGGCTAAGAAACCCGCCGCCGTCCCCGCCACGCGCCCGAGCGCCCCGCCGCCGGCGGTGCAGGATCCGAAGCGCTTCCGGCGCTTTGGGAACATTACCGCCCAGGATATGGAGATCCCGGCGCTCAGGATCCTGCACGCCCTCTCGAAAGTGGTGAAGAACAATCCCGAGCTTGAGCCGGGCACCTTCTATCATTCGATCCTCGAGCAGGATCTGGGCGACCAGCTCGACGTCGTCGTCCTCCTCGTCCATCACTCGGTCGTGCTCAAGACCCCGAAGGATCCGAGGGGCAAGGAGTTCCCCCAGACGTTGGCGCGCGCCGCCGACGCCAAAAATTGGGACAAGCCGAACCAGCGCTTCGAGGTGACGCTGCCGGGCAACCGCAAGGTGGAATATTTCACCGACCGGAACGTCGATGCCTCGGGCCTGCTCGAATGGGGCTCGTCCGACCCTACCGACCGGAACTCGTTGCCGGCGGCGCAGCACGTCTACACCACGATCATGCGGATCATCGAGCCGTACATCGAGGGCCCGGTGATCTATTCGGGCAGCGTGATGACGAACAAGAAGATCATGCAGCTCAACACCAAGATCGATTTGAGGGCTGCCGGGGGCGTCGAACCGTTGCGCCAGATCTACCGGCTGACCTCGGAGGAGAAGACGGGCACGCAGGGGGGCAACTGGTTCATCCCGAACTTTACCGCGGCCGGACAGCTCGCTGAGGACGACCCGCTCTTCGAGGAGTTCCTGGCCCAGGCCGAGAGGCTACAGGCGCTCTACCCTACAATCAAAATCATTGGACAAGACGACGTCGTCGACGCTGATGATCTCTCGCTCGCCGGCGCGAACAACCCGGCCTTCTGATGCAACACCTTGGGCACCGACATAGCGACGAGATCGCGCAGCTCAAGCTGGCCTTGGAGGCAGAGCGGGAGGCCCGCATCCGCGAGGTGGCGGCGTTGGGGGCCCAGAAGGATGCCTGGATTGCCGGACTTCAGCGCGAGCTGAAGAACGCGCTCAAGGAACGCGACGACCTGCTGCGGCTGCTCGAAGAGGACGATCTCGGTGTTACTCGCAGACAGGATTGAGTTGGCACTGGCGCTGGTTTCGACCGCGCCAGTGCTGGCCTTCGACATCGAGACGACGGGCTTGGACTCGGACGCGCGTGTCTGCGGCTACGCCGTCTCGGACGGCGATAAGGCCGTCTACGTGCCGGTCAGGCACGCCTCAGGCAACGTGGAGGAGCCGGAACGCTTCGAACGACGCCTTGATCTCGCCTTCGCGGAGCGTGGCCGCCGCCGTCGTCGCACGGTCGGCTTCAATATCGCGTTCGACCTTTTCCATAGCGGTCGCTACGGCGTCTGGCCACGTGCGCCATTGGAAGACGCGCAAATCAGTGAAGTACTCATCTACGAATACCACCGCGCCTATGACCTCGGTAGCTGCTTGGAACGGCGGGGGCTCGGCGGCAAGGACGACGAAGCTCTGATCCACACGTTGGGTGAACAGTTCGGTGGGGCGCGCACTCGCAGCGTCCAGATGCGGAACTTTTGGCGGCTCCCCGGCGACGGTCGGTTGGCTTGGGACTACGCCACGGGGGACGTGCTGGGCACTTACCGGCTGTGGGCGGTGCAGCAGGAGGAGATCACCCGGCCAGACCCGCAAGGACATACGCTGGAGCGCGTACACCGGCTTGAATGCGAATTGATCCCGTACCTTGCCCGGATGCGGGTCAAGGGGATCCGTGTCGACCAAGCCTATGCCGAGCGGGCGATAGCCGTCCTTGACGGACAGATAGAACAGGCGCTGCAGGGCTTCCCGCAGGGCTTCAACCCTGGCCGTATTGTCGAGCTGCACGAGTGGATGAGCGAGCATGATGCGGCCTCGCCTCATCTGACCAAGAAGCTCAAACCATCCTACACGTCGAAGACCTTAGAGGCGAGCGATCCTGGCCGGCAGGTACTAAACCTCCGACAACTCCTCAAAACTAAATCCACCTTCTTGGCGCCCATGCTCGGCAAGGAGCGCATCCACCCCGAGCTTAAGCAGATGTCGGATGGGGAGTATGGAGTAAAATTCGGTCGGTTCAGCTGTGTAGGCCCAAACCTCCAAGCCTTTCCGAAACGCAACAAGCGCTTGGCGCAGATTGTCCGGCCCGTCATCGTCCCCGATCGGGGCATGGCCCTTTATGAGGCTGATTTCAGTCAGCAGGAGCCGCGCCTCTACGCTCACTTCGCCAAATGTGCGCGCCTGCTCGAGGGGTACAATTCGCAGCCCGCGATCGACATCCATTCCCTAGCCTCCACCCTGATGGGCATCGACCGGCAATTCGCGAAGACGCTCGGCCTTTCGATCTTCAACGGGATGACACCAAAGACACTCGCCACCCGGCTGAACGTAAGCGAAGTTGAGGCGAAGCGGCTCTACAATGACTTCTTCAGAGCCTTTCCCGAGATAGCTCAGTTCAAAAATGACGCCGCAAACGTCGCAGCGCAGCGCGGCTATGTGCGTACCATCCTGGGTCGGCGGCAACATTTCCCGCAGGAGCTTTCCACCCATGTCGCTGTCTCCCGGATCATCCAAGGGTCCGCCGGTGACCACATGAAGGTCCGCCTCCTCGACGCCTGTCAATGGGTCGAGGCCAACGGCGCGGGCATCATCGACATCCTGATGACGATCCATGACGCGGTGATCTGGCAGGCCGAGGGCGGCATGGGGATCACCGAGCTGCGCGAGATCCTCGAGAACCCCGGCGACCCGCTGTTTTTGTCGACACCGATGCCGGTCGAGATCTCGGCCGGTCGCAACTGGGCCGAGGCGAGCTGGCCCGATTTCGAGATGAAGGAGGCGGCATGAGCAGCGAGGCCGATTGGAAGCGCGCCATGGTGCAACAGCTCCTCCGCGAGGGGAGCTTTGCGCGCCGGATCGAGGACAAGTACGCCGTCGGCTCGCTCGACATGCTGATCGTGACCCAGAACTTCGCGATCTACGCGGAGGCGAAGCTCCTCAAGGACATCGCCGCGCTACCGGCTTCGGTCGCGCAGCGGCATCAGATCAAAATCGTCAACGAGGTTGGCAATCCTACCTGTCGCGCGATCGTCGTCGGCCTGAAGAACGGCGCGATGGGCTTCGGCCTGCCCGGCGGGCGCTGGGACGAACACTACATGGCGCCCTGGCCAACGAAGGAGCGCCGGCTCACCGACATTTTCGAGGCTGCTGTCGAGAGGATCTGGGCATGACGACGATCGCGCAAAAGCTTCTGGAAGGCCGTATTCAAACTACTCCTACTGATGCGGATATGAGTGCGACCATGTCCGCCTATGTGATAAGGCATCTATCGACGGATATAACCAAAGTTTATAAAGACAAACAAAATCATCCGCATATTGCAGAGCGTTATATCTTCACTGACTCCGACCCGGCTGACCGTCTGCGGGATGCAATCGAGAGCGGGCAACTAAGCTTCCCGGTAATTTTCCAAAAGGCACGTCTACCGGTCGACACGGCGTGGATCGAATGGAAACTGGTTAAGGGGCAAGTCGATAGTGAGCCGCAAATCGGTCTCTTCATCGATACAACGCCGATATGGAGCGCGGCTGGTAAGCTCTTATGGCAGCAAGATTTCCATACCTTAATCGCCGTATATTTCGCGACACACCCTAACCAACGGCCCCGACTTGTTATGGTTATTTGCACGACAGAACCGTTGGGGGGTCGGGAGCACGTCCATTATTTTGTGCCCTATCAAGAGCATAACCCCGAAACGGCGGACGTAATGCGGACAGAAATGAGCAAGCTCTTACTCGAGGATCTCATGGCGCTGCTCTTCCTGATCACGACACCGCGCGCGACCGAGGTTGTCCATCAGAAATGGTCCTCGCAACTACAGAAAGCGCGGGTTCGCCGGGGCAAGGTGCCGTTGGTCGAGTACAAGAAGGTGACGCTGAACATCGGCGCCCCCAGGCGCATCGTCGTCACCGGCGAGCACACAGGCCCATCCGGCCCGCGCCGGCTGCATCAGGTCGTCGGCCACTGGCGCACGTACCTGCAAGGCCGCAACGAGCCCCACGTCACCTGGGTGCCGCAGCACTGGCGCGGCGATCCGAAGCTCGGCATCGTCATGCACGATCGGACCGTCGTCCTTCCCAAAGGAGCAACGCCATGACCAAGCTGACCCCGGAACTCGAAGAGCACTATCGCGACAGTGGGCTGCTCCTGGAGCAGATCGAGCCGATGTTCGACGGCAAGCATTCCTTCGTGATGATGTGCGTGCTGTCCCAGCTGATCGCGCAGTGGCTCCTGATGCATCCGGAGGAGCAGCACAACAGCCTTGTCGCCGCGCTTGCTGCAACGGTCGAGGATGACATCGGCTACATCCTGCACAAGGACGCCCTTGTTCAGATGCCAAGGGGATCCATCCATTGACCACGCTCGCGCCGGTCCAGCTCGAGGCCATCGCGAAGGCGAACGGGCGCCGGGGCTTCGCCTTCTACATGGAGATGGGCCTAGGCAAGTCGCTGACCGTCCTGACCGAGTTCAAGGCGCTCCGCATGTCGGGCGTGGTCGAGCGCCTCGTCGTGATCTGCCCGAACTCGTTCAAGGGCGGCTGGTCCTCGGAGATTATGAAGCACCGGACCAAGCTCACGTCCATGGTCTTCGAGAGCGGCAAGAAGTTCGAGTTCTCGAAAAACATCGACGTGATGATCATCAACTATGAGGCCGTGCGGACAGCGAGCGGCCTCGAGGCGATCCTCAAGTTCGTCCAGTGGGGGCATACGCCTTGCTACCTCGCGATCGACGAGAGCATCAAGCTCAAAAACCGTAACAGCAAACAGACCCAGTCGATCATCGGCAAGGTCTACAAGAAGGAGCTGCGCGGCGGCATCGTGCGGATGTTCAGTTTCGTGCGCGTGCTCTCGGGCAAGCCGATCACGCAGGGGCCGCACGACCTCTGGGCCCAGGTCGCTGCGATCGGCGAGATGAGCATGTCGTACTACGGCTTCCAGCATCGCTACTGCCGCCTCGGCGGCTGGATGAACAAGCAGGTTGTCGGCGTCATCAACGAGGACGATCTGCAGGGGCGGATCGCGAAGGTGGCGTTCCAGGCGAAGAAGAAGGACTGGCTCAAAGGCCTGCCGCCGAAGATGTATTCGGTGCGGCGCTATAGCCTCGAGGGCGCGCTCAAGCGCCACTACGACGAGATGGAGGAGGACTTCCTCACCTACCTCAAGAGCGAGGTGGTCTCCGTCCAGATCGCGATCTCGAAGTATGAGAAATTAGCGCAGATCCAGTGCGGGTTCATCATCAAGGAACAGGGCGAGGTCGAGTGGCTGGTCGAGCCCGAGCACAACTCGCGCCTCCTGCTGCTGAACGAGATCCTCGAGGAGGAGGTGTCAGGCAAGGCCGTCATCGTCTATCGGCACCGCGCCGTCGGCGACCTTCTCTACAAGGCGCTATTTCAGGAACATGCCTGGGTCGCCTGGATCCATGGTGGGATGACAACCCTCGCCATCGATATCGAGAAGCTCAAGTTCGAGAAACAGCAGTGTCCACTGATGCTCCTGCAGGCCGACGCCGGCAAATACGGCCATACTCTCGTCGGCACACCCGAAGATCCCTGCGGCACCATGCTGTTCTTCGAAAACACGTACTCGTTGGATACACGCTCGCAGATCGAAGATCGCATTCATCGCATGGGCACTGTGGCCGAGAGCTGCCTCTATGTCGACCTGTCAGGCTCCGACATCGACGAGCGCATCACCCGCGCGCTCGCCCGCAAGGAGAACATGTTCAAGGCCGTCTTCCCTGAGGTCAACTTCCAGAAGGAGGCAGCGTGATGTTCGCAAAGCCGTGGCAGATCGCCCACACCGGGCCAGGGGAGTATCTCATCCTCGACGCCAACGACCGGAAGCTCTTCTACATGACCGGCGACGAAGGCGACAGCGCGGACAAAGTCGAGCCCACTGTCTTGTTCTACGGCAGTGACGAAGAGCACGCAGCCCTCATACAGGAGTTGGCAGGATGTCTCACAAGCAAGAGCTGACCGAGCGCGAACGCATCAAGTGCGCCTACCTGCACCTCATCTGCGGGGTCGAGCAGCAGCATCTCTGTATCGCCTTCGAGACCAACATCGGGCGCGTCAGTGAGGCGATCACGGCGATCGAGATGGCGGTGATCGAGCCCAAGGAGATGCGTCGACGCATGGAGCATCAGCTCTCGAAACCTACGTTCAACGTGGTGGCGTGATGAACATCCTTCTCATACTCGTCCTGGCGCCCTTCGCGATCATGCTCGGCTGCTTCTTCCTGGGCGGCACCGTGCGTCTGCTCGAGGGGGCGGCCGAAGGGGTCAACGCCATCGGCGAGGCGCTCCCGCCGGGGCCGCTGATCCCGGCGAAGTTCTGGTGGGGCCTGCTCTGGATCGCCGGGGTCGTGATGTTCGTCGCCGAGCTGCGCTATGGCTAGTCGGCGAGTGCGTTCTTCTGGATGAAATGCAGGAGCGTGTTGAGCGTCGGGTCGGTGACGTTCTGTGCGGTCGAGCGGCGCCCGACCTGACGCGAGGTCCGCATGACGTCGTCGACGACGTTCCCGACGCCGGCGCGGGTCATCGCGCCGCCTTCCAGGGCGTTGCGGCCGGTCAGCACGAGATCCTTGAGGAGCGTGGGGATGCCGCCCTTGAGGCTGCCCACGAGACTGCCCGAGGTCGGCTCGATCGGCGGCGTGGCGTGCTGGCGCCCGAGCGCGCCGGCGAAGCGGGTGTAGGGCTCCATGCTATTAATGGCGTCGAAGTAGTTCTTGAAGTCCCCGCCGCCGGGGGTCGGCGCGCCGGCGTTCTTGCCGCTCGAGAGCCTACTTGTTGTATCGATCAGTGCCCGGCGTGCGGTGTTCTGGTCGCGCACGTTAACGCTGTTGTCCAGCACCTTCCGCAGGAGCCCGATGGCTTGCTCAGGATTGGCCTTGGCAGCCTCGGCGAGCGTCATGCCGCCGGCGCGCGAGCTGTTGCGCGCAGCCGTGACAGCGGCGTCCCGTGCCGCCATCAGTGAGGGCGAGTTGTTGACGATGGCCTCGGCCGTTGGGCTGAGCAGCTGCGGGTTCTTCAAGTCGACCGCGGTCGTGGCGTTACGGAGATCCCGTTTGGCGGCGCCGGACTGACTGTCGAAGCTCCTCGGGCCGGCCGTGGTCAAGCGGCCTTCGGCCTGGGTGAGTTCCTGGGGCAGCACGCCGTCGGTCATACCTTTGCTGGCACGCTGCGTGAGGCCCTCGAGCTGCGAGGCGATTGGTCCTAGCTCGGCCTTAGCGGCCGGGTCCGCCACGGCCCGCATGGCCTCGGAGGCCGAGAGCTTGCCCTTCTCGATCGTGTCGCCGAGGCCCACCCTCGGCGCGTCACGGCGCACTGCCCTGTCGAGGTGCTGCAGCGTCTGCTCGCCGATCGGACGGTCGGCCAGCTTCCCGATCTGGCCGGCCTTGGTCATGTTGCCGATCGCGCCGCCGACCCCACCGCCGGCCGCGCCGAGCCCGGTGTCGACAGCGATGCGCCCGAGCGAGCCGATCGGGCTGAAGTCCTGGGCCGCGCTCTCGGGCGAGCCGAGGCGGTCAGCCTGCCGGCCGGCCTCGCTCGCGACACCGAGTGCGCCGCCTGTGATGGCGCCGGACTTGAGGCCGCCGACGATGCCAGGGGCCTCCATGGCGGTCGCTACAGCCCGACCGGCACTACCAAGGGCCGGGAGCTTGGCGACTGCGCTGACGGCTCTGGCAGCCGGGATCCATTGCAGGGCCGAGCCGCCAAGCGCGCCGGTCGTGGCCATGCCGGGGTGGGCCTCATAGAGCTTGTCGTAGCCTTTGCGGACGTCGTCGACCGAGCCGATGTTCTCACCCTTCTGGCGCCGGACCAGCATGTCGAGGTAGTCGGTGGCGCCGCCGGTCGCGGTCGAGGCAGCCTTGGTGAAGAGTGCGTTGAGCGCCGGCAGGACACCGGCGTTCTCGTCCTTGCCTGCGGTCGCTACCTTGTCGGCCTTGGCGCTCTGCGATTTGATGAATTCCTCGTCGGTCATTTCTTAGTCTCCGCAGCTTTGCGAGCCTCGGCTTCCTTGACCATGTGATCCCACACGCCCGGCCCGACACCCTTCTCGGCATCGCGCTCGAAGCTCTGCCGGATCGTGGGGCTGTTTTGCTTGCCAGCCGCGACGAGGTTGTCGAAATAGTCGTCACCCCAGCGCTCGGCGACGACCTCACGCATGAAGCGGTTCGGTGCCGCGTAGTCGACCCTGAGCGTCGGGGCGCCGCGCATCGCAGGGTTCGCCGCCGCGATCCTGTCGACCTCGGCATTATGGGCCTCGATCGCAGCGTTATTCGCACGCTCCTTCAGCCAGAGGATGGCCTTGATGGTCTTGGCCGGGGTCGCCCAGCCGCCCTGCACCTCCTCGGACTTCTTCAAGTCGAGGTTCGAGGGTTGGGAACCGAGCTGCTTCGCCTGGGGGATCGCCGCAGCGAGCTGCTCCTTCTGGAACAGCTCGGTGATCTGCCGGGCGTTCGAGATCGGCTGCCCGGTCATGTGTGCCCAGGTCTTGGCGACCTCGTGGAGCTTCTCGGCCATCGAGCTGCCGGTCTTGAGCTGCGCGCTCCACAGCTCCTGCAGCACCTTGATCTGGCTGGCGTTGAGAAGCGCCGCGGCCTGGACCGGCTTACGCGCTTCCTCGATCCGAGCGAGGTCAGCCTTGCCTACCTCGTCGAGCGTGCCGGCCGCACCGGCGCGGCCCTCGAGGAGCTTGGTGAAGGCCGGCTCGGACGGCAGCGCCGTCTCCAGCTCGGCGCGCGTGATGCCGGGATTGCGCGCTAGGAAGCCTTCCTTGTCGGCCTTGGCCGCGTTCCAGGCATCGATCCCGCTTTGCGCCTTGGTGTTGGCGATCTGGCCCTGTTGCAGTGTCGTCAGATGCTGCGGGTCGACCTTCGCGAGGAAGCCGGCCGGATTGTGAGTGATCTCTTCGCGCGCCGCGTCCTTATCCATCCCGGCGAGCGGGGCATAATGATCGAGGTTCGCGAGCAGGCGCTCCTTGATGCCGGCCGTATTCTTGAGGTCCATCTCCTCCTTCAGGCCCTCGCGCGAGTTCCGGCCTTTCATTTCACCCTGCTCGTAGAGTGTCGTGGCGTGCTCCTTCGAGGTATGTGGGTGGGTCAGCATGTAGTCGGCGACGGCGCGCTCCTGGGCGTCCTCCTTCGAGCGCATCTCGAGCACGCTCGCGAGCGAACCCATGTCGGGGCCGCCGGCCGCCGCGCCACCGCCACCGACATGCTCGCCACGCAGGCCGCCGACGATCATGCCGATCGACTGGAAGATCTGTTGCATCTTCGCTTTGCGCTGCTGAGCCTCCATGGCGGCGAGGATCAGATCGGAGTTGCGGCGCACCTCCGGGGGCGGCGCCGAGGCCGGGCCCGAGGCGACGACACGCTCCGACGGCACCGGCGTCGAGGCGGCGACGGCGGCCTGGGGTGAGAAGCTCGGCGGGATCGCCCCGCCCTTGCCGCTGGCATAGGAGGTCGGGACGTTCTCGGGCAGCTGGACGTCGCCCTGGCCCGAGCCGGTGATCATGCCCGGCGGCAGGGCGAAGGCCGGCGGGCGGGCGCCATCCATCGCACCGTCCTTGCTGGCCGCGGCCGAGGCGGCGTCCGCCATGGTGCCACGCGCGATCCCGGCGCGGTCACGGATCGGGACCATGCCGAGCAGGATCTGGAGGTCGTCGCCGATAGCCATTAGCGTGTCTCCTCGACCTCACGATCGCGCCGACGCAGCTCGTCGCCCATCTCCATGACCTTGGCTCTGAGCGTCAGGTAATCGCAGAGCGCGCGGGTCTGCTCCCAGGCCACGTTGTTGATCCGGTGCTCACGTACCACCGCCTCGATTTTCGAGGCGAGGTCGCGTAGATCCTTGGCTTCACCGCTGCTCATAGATCCTCCAGGCGGGGCACGCCCCAGCGCCGCTGGATCTCTCCGAGCGGGATCGGCCGTTGTGGCTCATACTCGGGCGGCATCGGCTGCTTCGGCATGTCCGATACATCCTCGCTGCTCTCCACGGCCGGCCCGCCGAGCGCGCGGTTGAGCCCCTGAATAGTTGACTGACCTGGGGGCGCCGGCTGAGGCTCATCTTCGGCCGCCCCCTGCCCGAAAGGATAGCGCTGCAGCATACGCTTAAAGAACTGTTCCGCCGCATCGGGTGACGGCTGGCTCGGCGTCGTAGGCGGACCGGGGTATCTACTGGGCAGATCGGCTTCATTCATGCCCATGCCCGGCGGGCGGCGCGGCGGCAGCGGCACGCCGCCGGCGAGGAGGCCGGCTGTCGGCTCATCCGTGCTCGTCCGGTTGAACGGCAGCACGTTGCTCGGGCCGGGCTTGGTGTCGTTGCCGGGTGGCTTGGGCAGATACGCCGGCAGCTCGGTACCGTAGGGGTCGCTCTTGCGGCCCCAATTGTTCATCCCGCCGACGCGCGGGCTGAAGTCCATCATCAGCCGGTCGTAATTGTGCAGAGTGTTCTTCTGCCCGGCGTTGTCGTTCTGGATCCGTTGGATGCGAGGGTCCATCAGAGCATCACCCAAGCGATGGCGAAGCAGAGGAGCGCTGCAGCGCCGAGGAAAGTCACAGCCCAGAGGTCAGTGCGGGTCATAGGGTCGAGGGTCACGCCAACATTCCGGCTTGCTTCTTGCGGGGATCGATCAGGCTCGGGTCGGCGAGGAGCCCGCTCACGATCTGTTGGGCACCCGCCGCGCGCTTCGCCATGCCTGGGTCACCCTGCATCGGGGCGAGCTGTGGAGCCTTAGCGACAGGGACTGGTGGGGCCTGCGCCTTGGGGCCGCCACCGCCACCGCCGGCCATCTTGCCGATAGCGCCGAGGATGCCCCCGAGCCCGCCGAGCCCGCCGCCCCCACCGCCATCGCCGCCACCACCGCTCTCGCCACCACCGGCATCCCCGCCACCGCTGTCACCACCACCACCGAAGGCGAGGTCGTCGGAGCCGTTGCCCATGTCGCCGCCGAGGCCGCCGCCGAGATCCTGGCCGCCGCTCGGCGCGACGTCTTGGAACTCCCCACCCTTTTGGAAATCACCGATCGGGCTGCCGATGGTCGATGCCGGGATCACCGGCGGCGGCGTGATGTTGTTGATCGCGGATACTGGATTGCTTGCGAGCGGTGAGCCGCCACCATCGCCGAGCCCCTGCGGACGCTCCGGAGGTAACGGAACGTCTGCGGTGAGGCTCGGCGGCGGCGCGGTCGTGGGGACACCGGTTGGCTTCGAAGCCGCAGGCGGTGTCGGGGCAAGGAGCCCGGCGCTGGGCGAAGCGGGAGGAGGCGCCGACCCCACCTTAGGGCTGGGGGGCATGACGGGCGGTGCCGGCGCCGCCGCCACTGGAGTTGGCGGCGACACAGTTGATGCCATGACTGGGTCGAAGCGGGAAGTGTCGAAGGGCGGCTTGAAGCCCGCGACCTTGGTGTCGGGCATGCCCGGCTTGAAGCTCTGCGGCGGCCCGAGGGGCTTGGGGGAAAAGGTTTCCGACATATCGAAAGCGGGGCTACTGCCACTGCTGTCGAGCCGGTCCTGGAGCTTGCCGGCAGAGCTGTCAGGCGCCGGCACGGCCGGCTTCCAGTCCATCTGGGTCGGTGGGAAGCCGGGGCTACCGGTGCCGAAGCTCGGGGTACCGCCGGTACGCGCCAGATCGATCGCCTTGTCCTGCACAAGCTGCGACATGTATGGCCCGGACGGCGAGTTCGTCCCTGGCGGCATGATCCGGCGCGGCTTGCCGAGCGCGAAGTCGTAGTCGTCGAGGAGACCCATCAGCCCAACAGACCTTTCAGCGCATCCTGCTGCGTGCGCCTTCTCAGGATATCATAGCGGTCAGCCTCGCCCCCGACCGGGCCTTGCCTGAGCAGCGCCCCAGGCCCTGTCAAACCCGTCGTGTAACCTGCCGCCTTCGACATGGCTTGCGAGGCTGCTCCCGACAGATCCTTGCCGGGGTTGAGATGCTGGGTCGCGCCGAACGGCGGGATCTGAGGCTTCGGCACCGGCCCGGCATCCGGCGATTTACCGTTCTGCAGGCCCTGGCCCATGAGGGCGAGCGCGCCCATGAAGTTCTTGTCGTTGGCGAGCTTCTTCCAGCGCGCCACGAAGCTGTCCTCCTTGGCCTTGGCGGCGCTCGCGGCCTGTTGAGCCTGGGGGTTGCCCACCGTCGTCTCGGGGCTGTTCTCGGGCGTCAGCGGCCATTTGAAGCCGCTGCCCGGCGGCACGCCGAGCACCTCGGGCTGCAGGCCCGGCCCGGTCAGCTGCGGCTTGACATCGCCGACGACGGCCCGGTCGGTCGCGCCCGGCCGATCGTAGGGGATCGTGAGCGTGCCGTCGGGGTTGAGCGTCGGCGTCGGCGGCCCGTTCATGAAGGCGCCGGCCTGCCCACTCGGCAGGTACTTCCGCAGATCGATGCCGTCGAAGTTCAGACCGTAATCACCGCCGGGCATCACGCACCTCCTCGGCTATCGAGGCCGCTCGGCCGATCGATCATGCCACGAAGCCAGTCGAGGAACGAGCTGCCGGTCGTAGGTTTCGCCGCCGCGGCACGCGGTGTCGGGATCTCCGTGGGCCGCTGGGGCACGACGTCATCCGCGCCGCCGAGGCTCGGGCCGCCGGCGAGGCTGTTGACCCCGCTGCGGATCGCGCCGAGCACGCCGCCCGGAGCGGCGCCGACCATGGGCGGGACTACCGGCTGCTCGGTCGGGATGAGCGGCGGCGGGCTCGGCCCCAACGGCACCGGCGGCTCGGTCGACTCGATCGGCGACGGGAAGCGGTCGGGATCGAGAGGTGGCGGGGACATCGGCCGGTTCGGAGTGGTCGGATCGATCCGCGGCTTCTTCGCCTTCGGTCGCGGCGGCGGCTCAACCGCGGCAACCCGCTTCGCTCCAGGTCGCGCCGCCGGCTGTGCCTTCGGCATGTCGAGCGTGTCGAGGTCGAGACGGAGCGGGTTGTCGCCTCCGCGGGCGTAGCGGTCATAAGCCATCAGCTGTATCTCCCACCTAAGAGGCCGTAGTCACTAGGGTCCGCGAGCAACCCCCGACGGACCCGCGGCAGCATCAGTGCCGCGAAGTCCGCCGGGGGCCCGGCAGGCGCCGGCGGTGGAGGCGGCTGCGGTGCCGGTTGCGGGGCCTGCTGGGTCTGGAGTTCGGCCACGGCCTGAGTGGCGGCCTTCTGCGCCGCCTCCTGCTTATCGGCCGCGACCTTCTGCTCCTCGGCGATCTTCTGGAACGGCGCGTAGATCGAGGACAGCGTACCCTGGCTGAGATTGACGTCGCGCGTCGGCACGTCGACCGGGCCGGGCGCACCGTCGGGCCGGCGTGGAGCTGCGGCGGCCTGCGTGGGCTTGCCATCGAGCTTCCGCGCCGCCGACCAAGCGCGGTCACCATGCTTCTTTGCATAGTCGAGTGCGAAGACGGCCTGCCGCTCCCACTGGGCCGGGTCGTGCGGGTCGATGCCGGCCTTGAGCGCATCGACGCCAACGCCGTTCTTGGTGTTGAGTTGGAAGAGCCCGCCGCTGTCCTCACGGTTTGTGGTCAGCCGCGCGGACGGGTTCCAGCTGCTCTCGCCCTGAACGATCTTGGCCCAGCGATTGGGATCAAGGCCGCGCTCGGCAGCGAGCTGCCGGACACGGGCCTCCATCTCCTCGCGGGTTGCCATGGCTTACACCAGCGCGCCGAGGAGACCGCCGGCACCGCCGAGCAGCGAGCCGATGTTCATGCCCTGCTGCGACTTGGTCTTCGACATACCCTGCGTCGTCGAGGTCGCGTCCTCGACCTTGTGGATGTCCTCGGTGTGGCCGACCGGGGTGATGCCGAGGAGACCGGCGAGCCACGTCAGCTGGTTCTTGTCCCAGTCGCGCTTCTCGAGGAACTTCTTGTAGTTCTCCTCGAGGCGTTCGCGGTCCTTGTCCTCGAGCATCTTGCCGCCCGAGAGCATCTGGAAATAATCCTGGGCGAGGCCGGCCTGGGCCGCCTTCGCCGCGTTGATGCCGCTCTCGGCGAGGCCCTTCTGGTTCTGCTGGTTCTGGAACTGCCGGCTCCAGTCGGCCGAGCGCGCCGCCATGCCCTTGTCGTAGGCGTCGGCCCTGAGCTTCGCCGAGAGGTCGCCGATGCCGCGCGTCGTCTCGGCGTTCTGGACCGCCTCCTGGACCGCCTGCCGCGAGCCGCCGAAGGCCTTGGCGGCAGTGGCATCGGCCTGGGTCTTGGTCAGCGCCTGCTGGCCCGCGCGCTGCGCGTTGTCGATCGCCCGCTTCTCGACGTTGTCGATGTACGGGTTCATGTAGATGTCAATGCTGCCGGGCTGAACGTCGCCGCGCTGCTGCAATGCAACGATGTCGGTGCCGAACTTGTCGTACATAGGCTGGTAGACGCCGGCGTTGCGCCGCATCCAGTTGAGCGTGTCGGTGGTCATGTCCGAAAACTCGGGCACGACCGAGCCGGCGTAGGCCTCATAGGGGCGGTTATAGATGCCCTCGCCGCGCTCGTAATTCCCCTTGGCGTAGTTCTGGTACCAGTCAGGAAACTTGAACTCGCCGTGCTGGTCCGAGACGCCGTGGGACGTCGTAGTGCCCATGCTCTGCGTGGAGCTGGATCCGCCGCTACCGCCCATGAGATGCTCCTCAGTGTAGGTCGAGACGCCGTGTGTACACGCGCGGACCTTTGCGCCAGCCCTGTCCGGGGGGCCAGTTGCGCCGGTCGATAAGGTACTCGAAGCCCGGACGCCCGTACACCCGCATGAAGGTCGACCCGATGTCCCTGGCGAACTTCTCGATCTGCTGCTGCAGCGCGTCGAAATGCTCGAGGTTGCCGACGATGAAGAAGACATCCACGACCGTCGCCTGCGGGAAGTTCACCACGGTCGTGACGGCCCAACTGTCGTCAACCACGAAGGACTGAAAGAGCCCGTTCTCGACCAGCGCCTGGATGTCATCGAGGGTGTGCGTGCCTCCCATCGAGTGCAGGAGTTCCTGCAGCTCCCGAAGCTTGTCGCGTTCAACCACTGATCTTGGCCGTCGCCAGCGCGCCGGTGTCGCTCACATAGACCGCGTAGACCGCGCCGCCCGGTGCCATCAGCATCATGTTCGCCCGCGCGACGTCATCACGCGAGCGTGAGGCTAGTTCCCCCGAGATCCGCTGCGCCAGCGTTGCCATGTA
>Ga0068871_100000207_pt1 | contig 40846 bp, 32 predicted proteins | sample KBSMisM72_FD_72750 | JGI IMG/M metagenome (GOLD analysis project Ga0068871, IMG submission 72750) | Miscanthus rhizosphere microbial communities from Kellogg Biological Station, Michigan, USA - KBS Miscanthus M7-2 | ecosystem: Host-associated > Plants > Roots > Rhizosphere > Soil ...
TCCGGCTCACACAAGTTCGATGAAGGCGAGGGTATAACCATGTCTGGCCACTCAAAATGGGCCACAATTAAGCACAAGAAGGGCGCACTCGACGCCAAGCGCGGCAAGATTTTCACTCGCCTGATCAAGGAAATCACGATCGCCGCCAAGAACGGCGGCGGAGACCCTGATTCAAACCCGCGCCTGCGCACAGCTATTGCCGCGGCCAAAGCTGAGAACATGCCGGCGGACAACATCAAGCGCGCGGTGCAGCGTGGTACCGGTGAATTGCCCGGATCTACCTACGAGGAATTCACCCTCGAAGGCTACGGCCCGGGGGGTGTGGCGCTGATGCTCGACATCAACACCGACAACCGGAACCGAACGGTGAGTGAAATCCGCCACGCGTTCGGTAAGAACGGCGGCAACATGGCCGAAGCCGGGGCGGTCTCCTGGATGTTTCACAAGAAGGGCGACATTGTAGTTCCGAAGAGCGCTACCAGCGAAGACGATTTGATGGGCATCGTGCTCGAAGCCGGTGCCGACGACCTTCGTGACGATGGCGAGAATTGGGAAGTGGTGACCGACCCATCCTCCTTCGAGGCGGTTGTGGAGGCGGTCAAGAAGGCCGGCATTCATCCCGCATCTGCGGAAGTCGCGATGATTCCGCAGAACTACATCAAGCTCGAGGGCCAGCAAGCGACGACCATGATCCGCCTGGTTGAGGCGCTCGAAGAGCATGACGACGTGCAGAACGTGCACTCGAATTTCGACATCGATGCCAAGCTGCTAGAGGAAGTGGCAGGCTAGGTTGAGGTTGGAATCCGGCCCGGGACGAAGGTCCTGGGCTTTTCTTTTGTTCAGTGAATCGCCGAGCGCACGTTCAAAATGACCCTTCGGTATGAGGTCAATCGAGGCGCGCCCTCGTCGGTCACGGCCAGGATGACGTGCGCGACGCCGTCTCCTTTGCATGGCACGACTCCCGGCAGCCAGGGGAGATGACAAACGGCGGTAGGGGTGATTGTAACTTTTGCGCTATCCGCGCCGTCGATGTTTACATCTGACAAGTTAATCTCCGTCCCTCCCGCCTCAGGATAGGCAAACCATTTGAAATGCAGCTTCTGGTGGTCAGGATCGCTGCTGCGGCTGGCGTCGAGAACCACCCGCTTCCCGAGCTCAGCATCCAATTCAATCGGCGCTGTTCCAGGCTGTCCATTCACCTCGATGACGGGGTTGTGATTCGCATGGGCAAAATCTTTGATCGTCCAGTCCATGCGGGCCGCGAAATCGTTCTGGTAGGCTTCGCGCCAACGCCAAATCGTGGCCTGGTCTGAGATGTACTCCTTCCCGTCCGCTCCGGTCACCGTGTCTTGCGAGGTCTTGGTGCGAAAGAACTCGTCCCCGCCTTGCGTCCAGATGGGGTGCGTCTCTCCCCAGGGCTGGCGATAGACATAGCGCCCACCCCAACCTCCCCAGTCCGGCCGGCGGTATGCGTTCAGGCCATTGTCGACCAAGTTGAGAAACGAGGGTGTGTCGCCTTCCATGATGAACAGAAACTTGGGATAGAGCTTACCGAGCGGGCCCTTGCTGCGAATGTTCGAATCCAGCCATTGGTTTGTAACCAGAGCGTTATTAGCGCCCGGACAATTGCGGTAGTAGGCGTCCCCACTGATGCCGGTCCAGGTTGCGTAGTAATACTGTTCTCCGTTCGGCGGCGAGGGGCTCACGATATAGAACAGGTTCGGGAACTCTCGCCGGATCCAGGGCCCAGCGTCGTCCTGATCGGAGATGGAATAAACGCGTAGCTTGCTGACGAACTTTTCAACATCTTCGGACTTGTGCGTCTGACGAATTTCGAGCAGCGCTTGGGCGAGAGTATTCGCACCACCCCAGATGGTGATCCAGAGCGGACGTGGATCGTCGCGGTCGGCAGCGCGGATAATGGCACGCGCGCCTTCGGACATTTTGTCAGACCCGGTGGCTGCAATCCCGTACGCTGACTGGCCACTGAAAACATGGCCGTGCAGATACTCTGCCGTCGGCCATCCCTTCGCATGCAGCAGCAGATTCGGGCGCACCTCAGCATAGGCGTCGATCAGCTTGTGCATGGTCTCCGAGTGGGTTGCAGCTTTTTGCCAGGTTGATGTGCTGGCAATGAGCGCTTCGACCTCAAATTCGTTGGAGTAGAGCAGGAAGCGGACGAGCGACATCTGGTCATCGGGCTCGTTGCCGATGTCGCTGATCACGACCACACGCGGAGGCCCAGCCGCGGCATCGACATGGGCCGGCAGTGGTTGAGCGTAAAGAAAGGCAACGGATGCGAACAGCGAAATCGCTGCCTTCGCGAAGGTCGGCTTATGAGGGCTCGGGCGCATAAGTTGATTGCAGGAAAGAAATGATTTTAGCCACAAAGGCCGCAATAACATACCCACGCGACTTGAGATATTGCTTTCCTCTTGCCACTTCTCTTTGTTGTTGTCGCGTTGCTTTGCGGGAGACTAGGGCAAGGTCAGGCGCTAGAGCCTGCAGAGCCGGTTAGCCGTTTTGGTGAGTGGAGACTTACTGACTGACCTTTGCGGTTAAATGCCATCGGCATTACTTCTCCCATCAAAGCCGCGACTTGCCAAGTAACCGGTGGTAAACGTCACCGTGGTTCCGATCGCGACCCACCAGGTCCAGGGCACAGAGGTGAACTGCCAGAGGTAAGCTTCCGAACAGAATCCGACAAACATTCCAATCATGGCGCCGAGTTCCGTGGCTCGGCGCGTGAGTACGCCAAGCAAGAACACACCCAGCAGCGCTCCGTAGGCGATCGATGCGATTTGCAGACCTACCTCGACCACACTGGGTATGCGATTCAGGCAAAGAAACGCAAGAACAAACAGCACACACGCCCAGAACACGGTGGCGAAACGGGAAATCCGAAGACGGTCGGGCTCGTTGGTTTGCGGGTGCAAGCGCAGGTAGAAATCGAGAATCGTGCTCGAGGAGAGCGAGTTGAGAGCGGCGCTCAAGTTCGACATCGCTGCTGCCAGAATCGCCGCGATCAGCAGCCCTGAAATCCCGTGCGGCATTCGGGTCACGATGAATGTGGGGAAGATTTTGTCGTGAGTTCCAAACTGACTCGATGGAGCCTTGTAGTAAGCAAACAGCATGACCCCGACGATCAGAAATAACGCAAATTGCAGGAAGATCCCCACGCCGCTAGAAAGCAGCGCGGCAACCGATTGCTTCTGATTACGGGCTGAGAGTAGCCGCTGCACGATCAGTTGATCTGTCCCGTGGCTCGCGGTCGTAAGGAACGCACCCCCAATCAATCCTGCCCAGAATGTGTAGGGTTTGGAGAACGTTGGGGTGAAGTCGAAGATGCGCAGCTTCCCGGCCGCATCGGCGACAGCATGAATGTAGGGCCAGCCGCCGGGAACGAAATGGACAATGGTGATGACGCCCAGAATGGTCCCACCGACGTAGACCACAGTTTGCACAACGTCGGTCCAGATCACAGCTGCCAGGCCGCCTTCGAAGGTATAGATCAGCGTAAGCAGCACGATGATGGCGATCGAGGTAAGTTCACCGGTGCCAAGGGCAATCGAAACTACGATAGAGACGGCGTATACACGCACGCCTTCAGCGGCGGCGCGAGTCAGCAGAAAAAGGCCCGCGGTCAGGAGGCGCAGCTTGGGGCCGAAGCGTTTCTCGATCAGCTGATAGGCCGTATAGAGGTCTCCTCGGAAGTAGTGCGGCAACAACACAAAGCTGATGATTACGCGCCCTACCACATACCCCATGACCACCTGCAGGAATGTGAGATTGCCGTCATAGGCCACTCCGGGGATGCTGATGATGGTCAGGGTACTGGTTTCTGCGGCTACGATGGACAGAGCAATGGCCCACCAGGGAATGTCGCGTCCGGCGAGGAAGTAATCCCGCAGGGTCCGCTGTCGGCTGCGGAAGCGGATACCGAACAGCGTAATGCCCACGAGGTAGGCTGCAATGATTGCGAGATCGAGACGGCTCAGGCCCATGTGCTTCGATCAGCGTAGCGCGGTTACGCCACAATCCGGCATGCCGTATGGAGGGGTATCTAGGGAGTGATGAGTGGGGGCGACTCGGGTTGGAGCTGGGAAAACTCCTTCATTTCCTCTGATCCCGCCTCCCCAGTCGCACGAGAAACCACGGGGTCTTCACCGCGAGCCAGGACTCAGTTCCACTACACTAGTATCGATGCCCGTATCGATAGGCCGGCTGCGCCGATGGTTTGTCGCTGCGCTGGCGATCGTGTGCGTGATGGTTGGGGGCTCGTATCTCTATCTTCGACATCGGGTCACGAATGCCCTGAAGCAGGTTCGGGAAAAGATCCCCATCGAAGTCCAGCAAAGCGCCCAGCAGTTCACCATCTCTAAATCCGAACAGGGACGTACGATCTTTAAACTGCAGGCCAGCAAGGCGGTGCAGTTCAAGCAAGGGGGCCGCACCGAGCTGCATGATGTGACCATCACACTCTACGGGCGGGACTCTTCGCGCTTCGACCAGGTCTACGGCGAAGCATTCGACTATGACCCTCCGTCGGGGAACGTGACCGGCAAGGGTGAAGTTTCGATCGATCTCGAGGCCAATCCGCAAGGAATTCTCCATCCTGACCAGGCCATGCCCCATGAGTCGAAGAACCCGATTCACCTGAAGACCAAGGATCTGGTGTTCAACAAGAACACCGGGGATGCCTGGACTGCCGCACCCATCGAGTTCCGTGTGCCGCAGGCGAATGGGTCCGCGGTAGGGGCGAGATACGTCGCCAAAGAGTCGGCGCTGACTCTGGAATCACAGATTAAGATCGTAATGACGGGCACGACGCCAGGGACAATCTTCGCCGACCAGGCGCTGTTAGAAAAGGCGCCACGAGAGATTGTGCTAACTCATCCCCGGGGCGAGAACCCAGAGGAACAAGCGCAGGCGGAAGAGCTGACGCTATTCCTGAATGAAGACAACACGCTCGATCGCGCCCTCGCGACCGGCGCAGTGAAAATGACATCCCTCGATCTCAGAGGTGGAACCGCCCGCCCAAGGCGGGCGAGCGCCACCGGAGTCCGCGCAGGCCAGGGTTCACCTACGTGGTCTGAGGTCACCTCGCAGCAGCTCGAAGTGACCATGAAGCCCGATGGCAGGGCCAAGGACGCGGTTCTCTCTGGCAACGTTCAGTTCCGCAGCACGGGGACACAAAGTCTCTCTGGTTCCGCGGCTAGGGCGACCATGAACTTCGGCGCCGAGAACGCACTGAATAAAGTCCATGCCGAGGGCGGGGTGAAGCTGGCGCAGGCCGCTGATTCTTCCCCAAAGCAAACTGCCGCGCAAGGCTTCGAAATCGACTCTCCTGCGATGGACTTCTTTGTTGCCGATCAAAAGCTGACACGGGCTGAGACGCTGGGCACGCCAGAGATCCTGGTATCGGAGAGCGCGTCTGGCAGGCGAAAAGGGGAAAGTGTCCAGCCAGGGGCCACTCAAATCACCGCCGACCAGTTCATCGCCACGTTCGACAAGCAGGGACAACTCTCGCAAGTGCACGGCACGGCGAATGCACGGGTAGCTTCGCCCACGCCATCGCAGAATGGAGTGGCCCAGCCGGAGCGGGTCACAACCAGCGACACCATCGACGCATTCTTCCGTCCGGGAACTGGAATCGACTCGCTGGTGCAAAAGGGCCATTTCGCTTATCGCTCGGGAAGCCAGCAGGCGTTCGCAGAATCGGCTCGCTACACACCTGCCGACCAGATGCTGATGCTCAGCGGATCACCGCGAATCATCGATGCCGGAATGGAAACAACGGCGCGCTCGGTTCGTCTGAATCGCGCGACTGGCGACGGCTTTGCGCAAGGCGACGTGAAGACCAGCTACAGCGATCTGAAGCCACAGGCAAGCGGCGCGCTGCTGGCAACGTCTGACCCGGTACACGTCACTGCACAAAACATGACTGCGCGCACCAATCCTGCCCTGGCAACCTATACCGGCGACGCCCGCTTGTGGCAGAACGCTAATGTAATTAAAGCTCCCTCGATCCAATTTCAGAAAGAACAGCGAACCGTGGCGGCGAGCTCTATCGGCGGACAGGAGGTCTCCACCGTCCTGATCGGGACAGACCAGAAGGGCAATGCAACTCCCATGACGGTCAGCTCAGGAAAGCTGGTTTATAAGGATTCGGACCGCAAGGCGCACTTTGACGGCGGGGTAACGGTACGGAGTTCTGATCTGACGATTACGGCAAAGCAGATGGATGTATTCCTGGCGGAAGCGCCTGCTCAGAAGGCGGACTCCCAGGCGCCCTCGCCGGTACAAAGTGGAAACGCGAATGCACCTCGAGGCCTACCGTCGGCGTCTCCGCAATCTCCTCAGGATGAAGCTGCAGCACACGAGCAGCTTTCTCCAGCCCGCCTCGAAAAAATCATCGCCACTGGCTCTGTCGTCATCACCGAACCGAACCGCCGCGCCACGGGCGAGAACCTGACCTATACCGCATCGGATGATAAGTTTGTGCTAACTGGCGGACCGCCTAGCATTTTTGATGCCGAACATGGCAAGATTACCGCCGTTTCGTTGACTTTGTTTAGACGCGATGGTAGGGTCGTGGTTGAAGGTGACAAGAGCTCGCCGGCTGTCACTGAGACCAAAGTGGTTCGCTAAATGCAAACGCTGGCCGCCGAAGAAATACGTAAGTCCTATCGGGGCCGCCAGGTTGTAAGCGGCGTCAGTCTCAGCGTAGGACAGGGCGAAGTTGTTGGTTTACTAGGGCCTAACGGCGCCGGCAAGACTACCACCTTCTATACGATCGTCGGCCTGATACCACCCGACACAGGCCGAGTCCTCATGGATGAGGACGAGATCACCGATGTGCCTATGTACCGCCGGGCACGGCAGTTCGGGATCAGCTATCTCCCCCAAGAGGCGTCGGTTTTCCGAAAGCTCACGGTCGAGGAGAACATTCTCGCCGTGCTGGAGGCCCAGCCTGTGTCTTGGCACGAGCGCCGCGAGACCATGGAGCAGCTGATCGACCAGTTGGGGCTGGAACATATTCGCCTGAACCGGGGATACGCATTGTCCGGCGGCGAACGGAGAAGAGTCGAGATCGCGAGAGCGATGTGCATTCAGCCCAAGTTCATTCTCTTGGACGAGCCGTTTTCTGGGATTGACCCGATCGCAGTGCTGGACTTGCAAAAGATCATCAGCAACATGAAAGCCAGCGGGATCGGGGTACTGATTACGGACCACAATGTACGCGAAACGCTGTCGGTGACCGACCGGGCGTACATCATTAACGAAGGCAAGATCTTCCGCCATGGAACGCCGGAGCAGTTGGGCAGCGACTCGGAAGTGAGAAGGGTGTACTTAGGGGAGAGTTTTAGCTTGGTTTAAGGAATCGTACGCGGGCATGGCTTTTGCGTACGATGCACGGCAAGATTTTATGGTTCTTCTGCAACCCAAACTTCACCTGAAAGTCTCGCAGCGCCAGATCCTCACCCCTGGACTGGTGCAGATGGTCAGCGTGCTTGCGCTCAACAAGCTTGAGCTCAAGGACATGATCAACTCCGAGATGGTGGAGAATCCTGTCCTTGAGGAACTCGAGGATTCCGTTCCCTTGATCGACGACGTTGGCCGGCTCGAAGAAGAACGCGAGCGCGTTTCCACCGTTTCAGAAGAAGCGCCCGCCCCCGCAACCGACGAAAAGAAAGATGCCTTTGAGGAAATTGACTTCGGGTCGTTCTTCAAGGACTATCTCGATCCCGGGTTCCGCAGCCCAAGCGATTTTGAGGAAATCGAGCGACCATCGTTCGAGAACTTCCTATCGAAACCGAGCACGCTGACCGATCACTTAATGTGGCAGTTGGGCTCGATTTCCACACGGCCGCCGGTACGCGAAGCCGCCGAGCTGATCATTGGCAATCTGAACGAGGACGGGTACCTCATTGCGAGCGACGAAGAGTTGCTTGGCGAAGTGGTTCCTTCTTCGCCAGAAGAGGACGCTGCCAAGGCAGAGCACCTAGTGCAGGAAGCGACCGCCTTGGGTATCGGCGAGTCGGAAGTGTCCAGAGCGCCGGCAGGGATCTCGGAGAGTTTCGGAACCAAGGATGATGAAGATGGGGGGACCGCTGCCTCAGCGATGACGTACGGCGACGGGCTTGGAAGTTCCGCCGCTTACGAGGCGAATGGGAACTCCGCAGCCCGGCCCTCAGCCTCCGCCACAGCCGCTCAGCCGGCGGCTACGACCGCGCCTCAAGAGCAACCGCCAGGATCGAGAAACGGCACGCGGGCTACCTACAAACCAACCTTCACCCGCGACGATCTACAGGAAGCAATCGAAGTCATTCGTCAGCTGGATCCGCCCGGTGTGGCCTGCCGCAATCTGCGCGAATGCCTGCTTTATCAGTTGCGCTATCACCAAGCACAATACGAACGAACCGGGAACGGAAACGGCACGGGACAGATCTTGACCGATGCAATTGCTATCGTCGATCAGCACCTGAAGGCGCTACAGAATAAGCAGCACAAAGAGATTGCAAAGGCCATCAATCGTCCGATTGAGGCCATCCAGACCGCGCTTGATTACATTCGCACGCTCGATCCGCGGCCGGGCCTGCGCTACAACAAGGTGCAGCCGCGCCTTATTGAACCGGATGTGGCGTTCGTGAAGCACGGAGATGAATGGATCGTGGTCATGAACGATGACGACGTGCCCACGCTGCGGTTGAACCCGTCGTACCGCAAGTTGCTCAGCAAGGAAGGCAACGACCGTGACACGCGCAACTACGTGAAAGAGCGCTTCAAGAGCGCCGTACAGCTGATCAAGAACATCGAGCAGCGCAAGCAGACGATCATGAAGGTCTGCTACACCATCGTCGCGCGCCAGCAGGACTTCTTGGAGCGGGGCATCGACCAGCTCAAGCCGATGATGATCAAAGAGGTTGCCGAGGAGATAGGTGTCCATCCTTCTACGGTGAGCCGAGCCGTGGCGAACAAGTACGCGCACACAGCCCAAGGCGTTTTTGAATTGCGCTACTTCTTCAGCGAAAGTGTCAACGGGCCCGAGGGCAGCGGTACTTCATTGCTGATTTTGAAGCGACGGGTCAAAAGGCTGATCGAAGAAGAAGACCCCGCCAAGCCCCTCACCGACGATCAGATTACGAAGATTTTGCAGTCGCAGGGTATTCAGGTCACTCGCCGTACGGTTGCGAAATACAGGGAAGACATGAAGATTCCCAGCACGCATCAGAGGAGAGTTAAGAAATAGTGATTGGTGATGGTTGTTAGCGGTGCGCTCAACCGCCAACAACCGGTAACAAACAACGGTTTCTTGCAATGCCGGTTGTACATGCCTCACCCCGGAGGTTACGTAATGAACGTGGAATACACTGGCAGGCACTACGAAGTAACTCCTGCAAACCGTAAAGACGTAGAAGCTGGCCTAACCAAACTCCGCAAGATCCTCCGCAACAAATTCGATACCAAGGTGATCCTCGCGGTCGAGAAACACCGCCACAAAGCTGAAATTACCCTTGCTTCACGCGTGGGGACGCTGGTCGGGCTCGCCGAAGCTGGCGAGATGAAGGCCGCCATCAGCGAGGCCCTTGAACATCTCGAGAAGCAAGCGCTCCGGAACAAGACGCGGATCATTAGCAAGAAGCGCCGCATCAATGGCAAGAACGGAAAGTGGAGCGACGAGACGGAACCGGTGCCAGCGGCAAAGGCACTGGCCGCAAGCGCCTCGGCCCCCGCACCCGCAGTTTCCATGGTCGTACACAAGTTCCCCGCCGTGGCGAAGTCAACCGAGATCCACCTGGTCCGCACCGATCAGGCCGTAGCCATGCGCCCCATGACCCTAGAAGAAGCGATTAAGGAAGCTCATTTTCGGGATCGCGATGTGTTTGTCTTCCGCGATCCCAAGGGGAAAGTGATGGTCCTTCATCGCACCCGCGACGGCAAGATGGAGTTGATCGAAGCGCCATAAGAAGCCGTGATCGGTTCCCGCTGCTAGGTGTCCGTTTTTCCCCACGATGTCAGCACGGAGAGCTAGCTCGGGGCGGCGGAAGCGCTAAATTTCATCGCCGTCGTTTTCTTCGCTCTTGGCCGGACTCATAGCGCGCCCATCGTCCGCGTGGCGCACCTCAATCGATCCGTTCACATTGCTCAAGCGAATACGCGTGCCGCCTCCGCCAAGCGTTCCGTGCAGGTCGTGCCCGATCATGTGGTTGCTGGTATGGAGGCCGAACTGGTTCGAGATCGGCCCGTGAACGGTCGTAGCTTCCAGGCTAGCCTTGGCGTCGGAGGGCAGAGTAAGTTCCACACGCCCATTGACTGATTCAAGGTCGACGCTTTCCGCTGGCATGCGGTCGAACTTAACCTGAAGCATGCCATTGACCGTGGATAACTTTGCTCTATTGGTTAGTCCATTGGCAATCAGCTTCCCGTTGATGCATTCCGCGCGAACTTCCCCGAGCACTCCCGTCACGTCCAGAGCACCATTGATCAGCTGAACCTCGTCGAGCCGAGCATTGCGCGGGACGGTGAGTGTGTATTCCACGCTCGAGTAGTGATGGTCGTCGTAGGAGTGTTCTTGTGGCCGATATTCTGTCGAAATGGAAAGCGAATCCGGCCTCGCATTGACTCGAATCTCCATGTTCTTGAGGCCTTCCTCATCGTCAGCTCGCTTCACAGCATCGACCTTCACCTCGTTGCGATCCCATGCCGAGATATGTGCCGCGCCATTGATGTTGTTGAGCGAAACGCGGCCATCCGAGGTCAGCGGATACGTCTGGTGAAACTCCTCGGTTACCGAACCCCTATCCGTGGCGTGCGCGAAGGTGGCGTTGAACCCCAGCGCGGCCAGTACCCCAAGCACCGCACCCAACCAGGTAGCAAGGTTCCGTTTGTTTTGCATAGCGGGTTCTCCTGATGCGGTTTAGACGGGAGGTTCAGGGAATCGTTAGCGGTGGCTTACGGGGACAGAGCTCTCCTGATGGAAGAGGATCGGGACTTATTGATCGCGATGCACAGTTCCCGGGGAAAACGCCGGCAGACAAACCGCGATATACTCGGCGCCCCCCGGTTCAGGCGTGGAGTACTGGATCCACTCACCGGGATTGGTGATCACGGCTTGCCCAGCCCGCACCTTGAGACTTCCGGTTTTGTGCTGAACTCGCAGCACTCCTTTCAATACAACCGTGAACTCTACGAATTCTGGCGCCTGTCCCGGCTCAACCCAACCTTCGGGGCTGCGCATGTGTGCAACGCTCGCGGCGGAGGTCCCGCTGGTCACGCGGCCGATGTATTCGTCGATGATTTTGGGCTTGTTCCCCGCAGCTTCAATCCGAGTCGGCTGCGAGATCAGAGTGGGCATGGAAAAACTATAGCAGTCGGAACAACTGCCGCGAAGGGCGACTGCCTGGAGGAAGCGCTCACCTCAGGGCTGAAGGCGGGCGTTAGCCAACAGATGGAAGCAATCAAAAGGGGAAACCGGTTAGACCCGCCGGTTGCTTCCTCATGAAAATCAGTAGCTCTGAGCTCCGGCCGCCTGGCTTCGTTGCACGGGCTTCTTTGCCAGTTCCTCGACCGTAGGCAGAGACTTCGGCACCGTCAGCGTCTTCTCGGGAGGCATGATCCCCGTCTGCACCGCATGGGTGAGCATTTGAATTGCGAGATCGGTATTCGGAGGCACAACCACGGTGGCGCTTAACAACCCTTTCCGTAGCCACTCCTGCCCGGTCGTACGGACACCATCGATGCCAATGTAGGGCAGATGAGCAAATCTCTCGCGAACGGCCGGATCAGCAATCTCCTGAAAAGCTTTTCGCACCCCGATGGCCATGGCGTCATTCTGCGAGACCACCACGTCCAGTTGCGTCTGCAACGACGTCGAAAGCTTCAGCCACGACCCAATCGCTTTATAGGCGCCGGCCTCGGTCCAGTTCCCCTTCATCATTTTCACCTGAACTCCGACGGGTTTGGTGTCGTACAGGCCGGTCATGCGCTGCTTTGCCGCAGTCGACTCTGCCGGACCTTGCATCAAGAGGATCGAGCCTCCCTGGGGCAAGAGCGCGGCTACTTGCTTGCCCTGAATGCGCCCAATCTCTTCGTGGTCGGAAGTTACAGAGAAGATGGGGGTCTTGAAGGCGTGTCGGAGGTCAGTCAGGTACTCGACTTCCCGATTCATCACCACCCAACCGATCCCTGCTGCCGCCGCGGCCTTCGCCACTTGCGGAAATCCAGTGCCGCCGGCTGGCTCAAAGATGATTCCATCGGGATGCCCGGAGCTCGACTGAATGATCTGCAACAACTGCTGGCTCTGTTGAATGGCGTCGTTGTCGGCGTAAAGGATCTCTATGTCAACGCCTAGGCGGTTGGCTGTGTGCTGCGCGGAGGCAGCTTGCTCCATCTGAAAGTCATTGTCGTGCGTCGTGAGTGAAACCACAAAGCGCAACTTCTTCATAGGTGGCCCCCCTTCCCATCATTGTGAATCGCATTTTCTGGAATCCCAAGGTGACCCCAGTAACCACCCGCTGACACGCCCGGTACCAGGTTTTCAATAAGGCCACGAAAATCCTTAGATACCGTTAAAGTGCTAGAATGCGCCGCTGAGGTGACGCATGCTTCGCTCTCTCATCGTTCTTTCGGCCCTTGTTCTTTCGCTACCCGCACTGGCTCAACAAAAACTCTCGGTGCATTGGGAGGAACTGACGGCTCCGGACTTTGCGCAGGCCATTTCCCGATCCGGAGGCACTTGCCTGCTGCCCTTCGGGATCATCGAAAAGCACGGTCCTCATCTGCCTTTGGGAACGGATCTGCTCGACGTCCGCTATGCCACTCTCAAGGCCGCCGAGCAGGAGTACGCCGTCGTTTTTCCGGAGTACTACTTTGGGCAGATTTTCGAAGCCAAGCACCAGCCCGGAACCGTCGCCTATAGCGCCCGTTTGCAACTAGACCTGCTGCAGGAGACTACCGACGAAATGGCCCGCAATGGCTGCAAGAAGGTCATTATCGTCAACGGACATGGCGGCAATGAGTACCTGCTTCCCTACTTCGCTCAAACTCAGCTCGACACCCCGCACGACTACGTCCTCTACGTGCTTGGTTTGGTCGAGACCCCGCCCGGCGGTCCTCAGAAAAAGACTTCCATGGACATGCACGCCGGCGAATCCGAAACCTCCGCCATGATGATCTCCCGGCCCGACCTGGTTCACATGGACCGCGCCGCGTCTCAATCCGGCGCCGACCAGGCACGCCTTCATCTACCCGAGAACCTTTACACTGGTATTTGGTGGTACGCGCGCTTTCCCAATCACTATTCCGGCGAAGGGGCAGCGGCCACGCGCGAACTAGGCCAATTCAAGATGGACAATTGGATCAAGGCAATCGTCGAGTCGATCAAGGGGGTCAAGGCCGATCAGAACAGTTTGAAGCTTCAGAACGAGTTTTACGAGAAAGCCAAGCATCCGCTAGACACCAAGCAATAGCCTTGAGGAAAAAATGTCGAGCAACTCAGCTACTTTAAACAACCGCACTCAAGCGGAGGAGCTCATCGCGCCAGCCCCCACACGACTGATGTCCCTCGACCTGTTTCGAGGCCTCACCATTGCTCTGATGATCCTGGTAAACGACCCTGGCGACGGCCCGTCCGCCTACCCCCCACTCAAACATGCCGCATGGAACGGTTGGACGCCCACTGACCTGGTCTTCCCGTCGTTCATTTTCATCGTAGGCGTGGCCATGGCATTTTCCTTTACCTCGCGCCTTCAACGCGGCGAGTCCCGCGGAAAGCTATTTGCCCATGTGCTGTGGCGCGGACTGATTCTGTTCGCTCTCGGCCTTTTTATCAACGGATTTCCCACCCGATTCGATCCCGCGCATCTCCGCATCTACGGCGTATTGCAGAGGATCTCCATCTGCTATGTCCTTACCTCCGTTTTCGAGCTGTGGACCTCCTGGCGGGCGCAGCTGGTCGTCGCCGTCGCATGCCTAGCGGCATATTGGGCCCTGATGCGGCACATTGCCATACCCGGCTACGGAGTTCCCGGACAGGACATCCCCTTGCTCGACCCGGATCGCAATCTTGTAGCATGGCTCGACCGCAAGCTGCTGATGGGACATTTGTACGAGCGCGTGCGTGATCCGGAAGGCCTGCTGAGCACGATTCCCGCGCTAGGCGGCTGCTTATTGGGTCTGCTCACTGGCAAATGGTTGCGATCCGCGAGAACAGGCAACGCCAAAGCGGTAGGCATGGCGCTGGCGGGAACGATTCTCATCGCTCTGGGGCGTATCTGGCACCTCTGGTTCCCCATCAACAAGAAATTGTGGACAAGCTCGTTCGTGCTCTTCACTGCGGGTATCGCCCTGGTCTGCCTTGCCCTGTGCTATTGGTTGGCGGACGTCAAGCAGTTCCGTCGTGGTTGGACCAAGCCCATCCTGGTATTCGGGAGGAATGCGATCGCGGCCTACATTTTTTCCGAAGTACTGGCGGCTTCATCCTATGCCATCAGAGTCGGCTCCGGTCCGCACTCGGTCAGCTTGCAAGACTATCTCTACACTCACCTTTTCGCCCCTTGGGCCAGTCCGGCCAATGCCTCTCTCATATACGCGTTGGCCTATGTCGGTTTGTGCTGGCTGGTGATGGCGGTCCTGTACCGAAGCGGAGTGTTCCTCAAGATTTGACAGCCGCCTTGCCAAGGAATTGACGCGGGAGTGTTTCTCTGGGGTGAGGATCAACCCCATCCGGCCACGTCCTTTCGTACAACGTCCTAATGGACAGTAACCTTGGGTACCCTTGTCCGAAAGTACACCCGTAGTAGGCTCTTATCAGCTGGACAGCTACTGGTCAGCTCAGCGTCAGATTTCATGCGGAAATGGCTGATCCCCTGCGCTGAGCTGGGACCGGTTCGAGCCTCTGCGCCGTGCCTCGCATTCCGATCTTCAAACTCGGTTCCTCGGTCGAACTGCCACCGCCGCGGCTCACCTCGTACACCCCTGTCCTTCATCTCGAAGGTCTCCACCTGGGCATTGACAACGTCCGGCACGATGTCTGGCTCAGTCCCGCATTTTGCCAGGCCGCGCGCGCCCACATCTCCGGGCTGATCATGAAGTTTGGTGATGTGGAAGGAATCCTGTTGGCGGATGGGAATTCCCCCGCGAAGCCGTACCGGACGGCGTTGAGCAAGTTCGTGCCGCTTGCGGCGAAGAAAAAGCCCGACCTGAAACCGTTGCTGCTGGATCTGCAGAAATCCATTCTCAATCAGGCAAAGGCACGCGGCGATTTGACGGTCGACCTCCTCGGGCGAGCTGCCGTCCTCAAATTCTTGCGTTCTGAACTCCATGCTCAGTTTCAGAGTGTTCTCGAGCGCTGTCGAAACACCCTTAAGTCCTACGAGGGAGTCCGCCAGCAAAAGGCGCTGGAGTATCGCGAACGAGTCGCCGGATTCCAGATTGGAAAGAAAAGCGTCCTTCGCCAAACCGCGCAGGAGTTGTTCCGGATCCAGCGCGAGATAGAGCGAGAGACTCTCGCCAAAATGCGCCGCTCGCTGTTTGGAGAGCAACCCGGCAGTGACTACCAAGTGTTTCTGACTCACTTGATCTTTCAGGACGATGCTCGCGACTCGTACTTGCAGGCGGAGCATTACGTCCTGGTTGGCGGTTTTGAAAACGACCCTGATTCCGTCGGAAATGTGCGGGCTGTGTTTTTCGAGTTTCTGAAATCGGTTGGGTCGCAAGCGGAGGAGGCCGACTCCTCCTGGTTTGAGGGCTGGCTGGGTTCCCCGGAAAATGCCAATCAACTCGTGGGCACAGGGGACCCCGACGATCGCGCACAAAAAGAGAGGCTGGGAATCTGGGTCTCGCTTCTCGAGCGCGATGGTTTGCTCGATTTTGCGATTGCCGCTTACGAAGTCTTGCCCCTCATCAAGGATTTCGCCCCCCTACTCGATCCGCAGCAATTGAAATATGCGCTGGTCCGCAAGAAAGACCGCGAACGCGTGGAAAAGCTGGTCGCCGAGCACGGCAAACTACCAACCGACCGGCTGACCTCGACGTTCAGCCGCATCTCGCAAATCAGCGGTCCGCAACGTTCGAAAATTGCTGCGCGTTATTTACGCGACTTTCTTCTTTATTACCGCGACATGCGGCGGCTCGAGGTACTGAGCGCTGCGTTTGAGAAGATCAACCTGATCTCGAGCGAAAAGCTCTCGGAGCTCTCGCGGTTGAACGGCACCCTGTATTCCTTTTTTCTCGAATCGGAATCGAAGTCACAATCCGAGAAGTCGGTTGCCAGGCACGTGATTCTCAAGGCGGATGTGAGAGACTCTTCGCGTCTGACTCGATCCTTGCTGGAACGCGACATGAATCCCGCCTCGTATTTCAGCCTCAACTTCTACGATCCGGTCAATAAACTGCTGCCCAAGTACGGCGCCACCAAGGTGTTTGTGGAAGGCGACGCGGTCATTCTCGCGTTGCTCGAGCGCGAAGGAGATCCGGCATTGTCGGTGGCGCGAACTTGTGTCTTGGCGCGTGAGATGGTGGAAATCGTCGGCGGGTACAACCACCTGCTGAAACGAGCGGCCTTGCCGGCCTTGGAATTAGGCATCGGCATCTCCTACCAGAATTCGTCGCCCATGTATCTGCTCGATGGCGAGCACCGCATCATGATTTCCGACGCCTTGAACGAGAGCGATCGGCTGTCTTCCTGCGACAAGCGCCTGCGCAAGGTGCTTCACGGCACCGACGTTCCGTTCAATGCCTACGAGTTTCGCAGCAGCGAAAACAATACATCGGAGCCGATGCGTTACAACGTAGGCGGCATCCGCATGAGCGAACCTGCCTTTCAGCGCCTGCGGGAAGAAGTCTCCCTGACCACGGTGGAAGTAAACTTCCCGCAACTCTGGGGAACCGAAGAAAATACCTATTACACCGGCCTTGTACCGGTCGCGGCGGATGTCTTCCGGCGCATCGTGGTGCGCACAGCGCGCATCCCCATGGTGGAATCGGGAAATTTCAACTTGGTGAACTGGACCGAATCCCAGCTCTACGAGCTCTGCACCAATGAGGCAGTGTACAAGGCGATTGAGAAAACTTCCTCTGCCGGAACGGCTTAAAGCGCGTGCAATATCTCGGGATGGGTTGGCACCGGCGAGACTTCGCGGGGCAAGAATTCGTAGTGTTCAATGCGCAGCGCTACGGCGGGTTTGCTGTGATCTAGTCCTGGCTGGAACCGCAACACTTTTGCGCGGCAGCGCACGCTTAAGTCCTCTGCCATGGTGATTTCCGAGGGCATGGCCAGCGTGATCTCGATGGTCTGCCCTTCCAGCAATGGGAAGTCCGTCTTCAGCAGCGCGCCCCGCGAACTGAGGTTCAGCGCAAATCCATTTCCAGACTGCCCGTCCGAAGTTCGTAGTAGTACCGGCACTTGATACTGCTCGAACCGATGTCCACTTCTGCGTTCCACGCGGATTGGCTCTGGGGTGCTCACAGTAGGATGATCACTTTACCTTCGCAGAGCACACTTGGGAAGTCCCCAGAAAGTGACTAGGCACTCTGCCCCATTTGCATAACAGGCACCTCGGCCAGCATTATTAGAGATGCGTGGCCCCTTCCCACCTTTCAGACAAAGACGGCCCACCCCACCAGGGCCGGCTCAACATTGCCACGACATTTCGGGCCTTGCGCCACCGCAACTTCCAGCTCTTCTTCGGCGGACAGCTGATTTCATTAATCGGCACCTGGATGCAGAGTGTTGCACAGGCCTGGCTGGTATATAGCCTCACACACTCCTCGCTCCTGTTGGGCTCGGTAGGGTTTGCCGGTCAGTTCCCGGTATTCCTGGCGGCCCCTCTGGGCGGCATCGTGGCCGACCGGCATAACCGGCAGCGCGTGGTCATCGGGACGCAAGTCGCATCCATGCTGCTGGCACTGGTGCTTGCCCTCCTTACCTTGTCAAACAAGATTACGGTTACGGAAATTTTCTGCCTTGCGGCGCTTCTCGGCGTAGTCAATGCCTTTGACATTCCCGGCCGGCAGTCTTTCCTGGTCGAAATGGTGGGCAAGGACGATCTCATTAACGCAATCGCCCTGAATTCCTCCATGTTCAACGGCGCGCGAATCATCGGTCCGGCGATTGCGGGATTGCTGGTGGCCAAAATTGGCGAAGGCTGGTGCTTCTTCGCGAACGCCGTGAGCTACATCGCGGTGATCCTTGGATTGTTCATGATGCGCGTTCCCTCGCGAGAGGAGCGCCCCCAAGGCTCCCCCATCGCTCACGTGATTGAGGGCTTCCGCTTCGTGCAAAAAACCGCCCCCATTCGCGCCATCCTCCTGCTGCTCGGGCTGGTCAGCCTGGTTGCTATGCCTTATACGGTCCTCATGCCGATTTTCGCAGACAAGATTCTTCACGGCGGAGCGCGCGGACTCGGGATTCTCATGGGTGCAACGGGCGTTGGCGCGCTCTTTGGCGCGCTTACTCTGGCAACGCGCACGGGGGTCTATGGACTCGGCCGCTGGATAACATTCTCATGCGCTGGCTTCGGCATCACTCTGGTCGCCTTCGCACTGTCCCGCAATTTCTGGCTTTCCACAGCTGTTCTGGTCCCGGTCGGATTCTGCATGATGCTGCAAATGTCGTCCTCGAACACGCTCATTCAGGCGATGGTGCCCGATCACCTCCGCGGCCGGGTGATGTCGGTGTACTCGATGATGTTTATGGGCATGGCCCCCTTCGGGGCGCTGACGGGTGGGGTCGTTGCCGACCGGCTCTCCGCCCCGGTTGCAGTAGGGATGGGCGCGGTGGCCGCCGTCGGAGGCGCGGCAATCTTCGGAATCCGCCTTCCCCGACTCCGCGTCGAAGCCCGGCGATTGATCATTGCCCAGGGAATGGTCGGCGGCGAGCCGGCCCAAGGAATGACCGCCCGGCTGGCAGAGAACGATTGATCGCGGCTTTCAAAAAGAAAAGCCCGGCGATTCATTCCGGGCTTTCCTGGTAAATCAATACTGGTTAGAAGGTGAACATTGCCTTTACTTGGATCAACCTGGGAGAGGCATCTCCACCCAGGAAGGATCCGAGAATGCTCGTGGGTACGCTGACGGTGTTGATGATGGAGCCAAAGGTCGGACTGGAAACATTGGCGTCAGGCTGGTCGAAGTTAGGGTGATTCAGAATGTTAAAGAACTGCAGCCCGATGCTGATGTTACTGACTTCGTTCACCGGGATGTGAAAGTTCTTTGCGATACTCAGATCGGTATCGAAGTAGTGCGGACCCCAGATCTGGTTCGCCCTTTGAGCTCCCCAGGTTGTGATTGCCGTCCCCGGAGGCGAGTCTAGGCCCGTGAATTGAGGCCCTGCGTTCAGGCAAGGCGTCGAGGGACCGGCAACCGGTAAGATCGCGCCTCGAGTGCAGACCACCGCACCTCTGCCCAAGTAATTTGCGAAGAACGGATCGCCGTTAGTTACGGCGTAATTGAAGCCACTGAGAGTGCTGGTGGCGTTGTCGTCATAAGCGGTGACCGGCAACCCGGTACGCCAAAATAAGGTTCCGGAAACCGTCCAACTACTGAGGGCACCGATCCAGCCCTTCTGCTTGGGTGTCGTCCAGACGTAATTGAGGCTGGCATTCTGGCGCACATCATAATCCGCATTCCCATAGTTGAATCTGCGGAAGTTGAACGGATCCTGCGGATTCGAGCTGCTTTCATTGGTCCCAAAGTTGAAAGGCAGGAAACCGCCGTTCGATATGATGGCGAGCGCGTGACTGAAGGTGTAATTGGCCTGGAACTGCAGGGCGGAGAAGCGCCTTCGCAGGGAAAGCGTGACGCCGTGGTAATTGGCCAGATTCGAACTGGAGACTTCAGTTAGGGTGCCGAAGCGCATGTCCGTGGGCGAGAGGGGCAAACCGACCAAGCCCACTGTATTTGATAGCTGAGCCGCGCATGGCGTCGTACTAGCAATCGTTGGGTTCACCGAAGCAATGGGAGCGGCGTTGCAGTAGGCGTTGAGTCCGCCATTCTGTATCGGGCCATAAATCTGATGATTCCCGACATAATTGATGCTCAGAGAGGTCTTCTGGCCTATCCCCTGTTGCACCTCCAAGTTCCATTCCTGAAACTGCGGAGCATGGATTTTGTTCGCCGAACTAAACATCGAGGGAGGTACGAAGAAGGGATTGGCTAGACTAATGCTGTTGAATGTCCCGCCGCTGGCAAAACCATTTACGAAGGCAGCGTTAGCCCCCGAAGCCTGACTTAGAACACTGAATGGGCCGGGTGCCAAAGTGCCTCCGCCGACAAAGAACTGGTTATAGAGTGGCGGATTGTTCAGGAAGCTGTCTGCCGACGTGCCGGGGAAAACATCGTGGAAAATGCCGATTCCCCCGCGAACCACGGTGTTAGTACCGGTACCGCGCGGAGTCCAGGAGAAGCCAAGCCGCGGCTCCCAGGCAATGCCTGTGTAGGAGGGCAGAGCCTGATGCAGGCCGGTTTTGATGGCTTGGTTGTAGGGCTGATTGATATCGTGCGAGATCCCAAGGAAATTGCTGGTCAAGCGCGCAAAGCAATCTGTCTGGCAGACCGGGTTCGAATCATGCTGCGCTCTGAGTCCCAGCGTCAACTTGAAGTTTCTCCGGACCGCCCATTCGTCTTGCGCATAGAGTCCGAGTCCGTATACCGCGATTGGCTGGGTTGGTCTGGTATTGAAGGCTTGTGTGAAAACGCCACCGATGCCGTTGAAAAAGTTGCCTAGGCTTTCGCCGACCACTTCGCCAGTCGTGAATAATCCCGGAGAATAGTCCGTGATATCGTTCCGCCGGAAATTCACGCCAAACTTAAGATTGTGTGGCCCGATCACCTTCGAGAAGTCGTCGACGATTTGATATTGGGTTACGTTGCGGCCTTGTGGCCAATCGTTCAGGAGGCGTCCGAGATCGTAGAAAGCTGTGCCAGAGAACCGCAACCGATAAGGCATAAGCGCAGTGGCAGCCGCCATATTCGCCGGCTTGAAGATCGCGCTGTACCAGGATCCCGCCACGATGAGCTGGTTGACTGAACTGGGGTTGAGGGTGTGAGTCCAATTGAGCTGCCCTTCGTACTGTGGCTGGTCGCTTTGCGCGTTGAACACGCTGTTCAGCGGATCGGTGTATGTTGCCTGAACTCCGTGATCGGTACGGAAATGGGCAAACACACGGTCGTTGCTCCCTATGTTCTGGTCAACGCGCCCTGACAGGAGCCATTCGTGGGTGAAGTTGCCGGCGGTGGAACGAAATTGCAGGCCGCAAGGCGTGGTCGTGTTGCCGAACTGAGTGAACGTACCGCACCCTGGACCTGAGACCACGTTTCCAAGGGGATCGGTACCTTGGGCAAGAACGTTCTGCGCGCTGCTAGCCCCAGGCGCGTTGTTATAGATGGAGAACATCTGCTGATAGAAGGGAACTTGCGCGGGTTGCGTGGCCCCAATATTCGCAAGTGTCGCAGCTTGAAATTGCGGACTGGGAATATTGACAGCTGTGCTCGTGGGCAGCAACACACGGATGCCTTCGTAGTTCACAAAGAAGAAGGTCTTATCGCGAATGATTGGCCCACCCACTGCCGCCGACCATTGGTTCACATTGTCAAAAGGCTGTTTGTTTGGCTCCCCGTTTGAAAGCTGGGATTGCTTATTGAACCAGCTATTGGCATTCATGGCGCGGCCATTCCAGTAGTAAGTGGCATTGCCGTGGAAATTGTTGGTGCCAGACCTGGTCACGTAGTTCACGTTCGCGCCCGCAAGGCCGCCGTACTGGGCGGAATAGCCATTGTTGACCACAGTCGCTTCCTGCACGTCATTTTGGCCGAGTAGAAGATTGGTTGCGCCTGAGTTGTTCAGGTTCAGGAAAGGATCATTCTCATTCATTCCGTTAATGGTGAACAGATTGGAGGTGGCAGGCAATCCGAACGTTGAGCTGTTGCCGTAGCCCGCCTGAGTGTTCATCACCGCGCCCGGTGCGGTCTGCAAAATATAGCTGAGATCGTTTCCGGGATTCGGAACCAACTGCACCTGTTCAGGAGAAAACGTGGTGGAGATGTTTCCATTCTCGGTTTGAAGAACGCCCGCCTCGGCCGTAACTTCCACCGTCTGATTACTGGAGCCGACCGGCAACTGCAGGTTGAAACTGGTGGCCTGACCGACCGCGACGGTCACGGTCTTCTGGACATTCTGGAACCCCGAAGCGCTGGCACTCACCGTGTACTGCCCAGGTGGCATGAGAGAGAAACGATAAACTCCAGAGTTATTGGTCGCCGTCGTTTGTTGTTGCCCAGTCCCGTTATTTTTCAGAGTGACGGTCGCGTTGGGAACAACCGCGCCGGAAGGGTCTGTGATGATGCCGGTTACGTCGCCAGAAACGAGCGATTGTCCCGCGGCAGAGATGCTGAGAATTCCCGCGAGCAGGAGAACCAGAACAGCGTAGATCGTACGACTGGCTTGCATTTTTTGTCCTCGGAATAACTGGATTGTCTAGTCCAAGGTATGCAAACTCCTTGCCACTGCTGTGTTCCAGGCGGCCGCTGAAAATGGAGAAGTTATCGGGCGCATCCACTTACCAGAGAGTTGAAGGTTTCGCGAATCCGGAGCCGAATTCGGAATTGCAAATCGAGAGTGGATGCCGGCCAATTTTCGCCTTTGAGGTTCCCGGCTTGATGGGCGCTGCTTTGCCGCTGTTCGTGAGATTTTATGGTGAATGCCTTTGGACGCTGGCTGGGCAGCGACTTCTTACTTACCGTGCCAAGCACCCGCGAGCGACCGGATCACCTCGATCAGAGACTGCGACCCATCGCTCGAAATGGGAATGTAGGTGAAGGTAAGAACCAACATCAGGAGTGCAATGAGCGCCAGCCACCGCCGTCCAACGCCAAGGCCCGGCCACTCCGCCACTGCCGGGTGCCGCCCTGTGACTCGCAGCATGACCGCCCAAAGAATCCAACCTGGCCAATAAAACAGCGCCAGCGGGATGAGTGCAATAATCGTCAGCCTTGAGATTGCCTTGTGCAGCCGGGGAGAGACGGCAAACACCAGGTGACCCCCATCCAGTTGACCACCGGGCAATAGGTTCAGGGATGTTGCAAACATCCCCACCCACGCGGCAATGGCTACCGGATGCAGGTAGATACTGCCTGTCGGAGCATGAGAAATCGCTCCCCCATGACCCACAGCAACCAGCAACTTTCGCACCAAGAGAAAGATCAGGGGAAAGCCAAAATCGATGCGGGGGATTTGTGGGAAGGGGGCCACGTGCGACTTTCCCAGAGAAAACAACAGGACCGGAAGAGCCACTAGAAATCCTGCAATCGGTCCGGCGATCCCGATATCAAAAAGAACCTTGCGCGACCGCAGCGGAGAACGAATCCGTATAAATGCTCCGAGAGTGCCAATCAGGCTGGGGAACGGAATAAAAAACGGCGCCGTGGCATCTACGCGATACTTCAGGCAGCACAGGTAATGTCCCAGTTCGTGCGCGAGCAGAATACCCAACAGGGTAAGGGAGAACGGTAGCCCCAAAAGCAGATAGTGGCCTTTTAGTGCCCAGGCAAACGGGGGCAGGAAGCTCTCGTCGAGAGGGAACGCCGGACGCCCCCCGTCAAAATTCACCTGCAACCGCGCCCCGATCACCAGCGTCGTGCAGAAAGTAGCGAACAGCAGCAGCAGGTTCAGCCAATACCGCTGTCGCGGCCGCTCGTAAAACACCACCTCATCAGAGTGTGGCGAATACACTTCGTTGGGTATAAGAATTTCTGGGGAAGACTGGTCAGGCATGGGGACTCAGTAGATTGTATCGAGAAATCGAGCACTGAGCATTTGCCTGGGAAACCGGCGTCGTCTCTGGATGCCAGAAGAATCAGAAAAATCTTGAAGAGCAGCTCACCCGTGGTGCCCGATCGAAACACCAGGACGCAACAGGCCGGGTGCTGGATGGCTCGGCACTTACTCGATCGACTGCAACTCTTTGCCGGGCTTGAATCGCACCGCCTTCCCCGGAGGGATGGAGACTTCGGCGCCCGTGCGGGGATTGCGCCCGATGCCAGTCTTGCGAGGCCGCACGTTGAACACGCCAAAACCCCGCAGCTCGATTCGGTCGCCCTTGGCGAGCGAGCGCTTCATGCTTTCAAACACCGTCTCGACCGCCATTTCCGCCTTGGTCTTGGTAATGCCCGTCCGGTTGACGACTTCGTTGATGATATCGAGCTTGATCACGTCCGCCTCGCCTCGTGGAAAAATTGGAGCTGCTTCAAGTGCTTGATGCTAAGAGACATAATCCAGATTGTCAACGGGCGCCAGTATCCCGTAAGATTCTGGTTCCAGCCGATTCGCCCTTAGCTCTTAGCTCTTAGCTGTTAGCCGAAAACCCACCGGTGTGTGTGCGCCTGCGTTCGAGCTAATCGCTAAAAGCTAACAGCTACAGGCTGTTCTCAAGGAGCTTCATGCTAAAGAGCGATCGCTGGATCCGTCGCATGGCGACAGAACACGGGATGATCAATCCTTTCTCTGAAAAGCAGGTGCGCGAGGCCGTGATTTCCTATGGCCTGTCCTCGTACGGCTATGACCTGCGCGTGGCTGACGAGTTCAAGATTTTCACCAACGTGAACTGCACCGTAGTGGATCCCAAGGGGTTCGACGAGCGCTCGTTTGTCACTGTGCGCTCGGACGTCTGCATCGTGCCGCCGAATTCGTTTGCTCTCGCGCGTTCGGTCGAGTACTTCAAAATTCCGCGCGATGTGCTGACCATCTGCGTCGGTAAATCCACCTACGCACGATGTGGGATCATCGTGAACGTCACGCCATTCGAGCCCGAGTGGGAAGGCTTCGTGACGCTCGAGATTTCCAATACGACGCCGCTTCCGGCAAAGATCTACGCCAACGAAGGGCTGTGCCAGATTATCTTCTTCCAGTCGGATGAGGTCTGCGAGACCAGTTACGCCGATCGCAAAGGAAAGTATCAGGCCCAGAAGGGCATCGTGCTGCCGAAGCTGTAGAAGTGCTTGGGGCGCTTGCTGAGCGAGCAGCCGCATCGAACGCTCGATGCGGCTGCCGCTGCTTGGCCAACCACGACCAACGGCTACAACCGGCGAATTCTTCCCGTATACTCCCCTGAGTGCCTGCTCTGGATCGGTCCAGCACAACTCAGCCCGGTCTCGTCCGTGACCTCGGTGCCGCCCATGCCGCATCGGTGGTGATCGGGATCGTCATTGGCAGCGGGATCTTCCTTGTGCCCGCCGAGATGATGAAAGCTGCCGGATCGGCCCGCATGGTTTTTCTTGCATGGGCCATCGGCGGTCTGTTCTCGTTCTGCGGCGCTGTCACCTACGCACAACTTGGGGCGATGAAACCCCAAGCCGGCGGCGAGTACGTTTACATCCGTGACGCCTTCGGGCCCCTGGCCGGATTTCTCTGCGCCTGGACCTGGACGATTGTGGTCAAGCCGACATCGATTGCCGGGATCTCAACCGGTATCGTCCGCGTGCTGAGCAACTTTCCGGCGCTGTCTTTTCTAATTCTGCCCGACGGACATCTCACCAATCGCGGCAAACTGGTCGCCATCTTCTTCGTTGCCTTCGTCTCGTGCCTCAACTACGTCGGAATTCGTCACGCGGGCAATTTCCAGTTGGCATTCACGGCGCTCAAGATCTTGGTAATTCTCGCAGTTGCAGCCCTCGCCTTCACCTCGCACGGTAGTTGGTCGCATTTCTCCGAGCACTATTCGGACGCAATCGGAGGCATGACCGGCTTCGTGCTTGCTGTCGCAGCCGCGCTTTGGGCATTTGACGGTTGGAGCGACCTGAACATGGTCGCCGAAGAAGTGCGCTCTCCGGAAAGAAACATCCCGCTCGCTATGATCGGCGGCTTCGGAGTGATCGCCGCCCTGTACTTGCTGGTGAATGTGGCCGTGCAATATGTTTTACCGGCTCTTGGGATCGGTCAATCCGCCTCGCCCATGTCGGATGCGGTTACACGCTCGGTGCTCGGCCCTGCAGCGGCCGAAATCGCCTCCGCAGCGATCGTGGTGTCGCTTGTGACTTCTTTGAACGGGGTCGCCATGAGCGGCGCGAGAATGGCCTTCGCCGTCTCCCGCGATGGCAACTTCTTTTCGACGCTGGCCAAGGTCCATCCGCGCTTCCACACTCCCCATGCGGCCACCATTTTCCAAGCTGCATTGTCGGTCCTCTGCCTCTTGGTAGGCGGAAGCTTTCGCCAACTTTTCACACTCGCCCTGTTCACCGAGTGGCTCTCCTATGTCGCCGCCAGTGTCGCATTACTTGTTTTCCGTTCTAGGGGAAACACCGGAGCAGCAGGTACAAACGATTGGCAATTCACCCTGGCCCCGGTACTTTTTATAGTGGCGTCGGCAGCTCTTCTTTACTACACTTTCACCAGCAACTTACGTTACTCAATCGTCGGAACTCTTATTATCTCAGCCGGTATTCCCATGTACTACGCGTTCGCCCGTCGTCGAGTATGAGCAGTCTGCAGTTCATTTCGGGAAGCTACCTACCCTCGCGTGACGTTGATTACCGAAGTACACCGGCGGCAGGGACGTTTTACCGTACTCCGTTTTCCCATAGCTTAGAGAAGCCCCCGAACTGTTTCTCCCCCGGTACGGGTGTCTCTTTGGAGCGAGACAATGCGGTCAAATGAACGCCTTACTCTCGGGCTGTTGCCTGAGAAAAAACTCGATTGGCGAAAATTTCTGCTGAGCTATGTCATCATCACCTTTCTCGTGCTGTGCCTCCTGATTTCTCGGCTCATTTGGCCCGACAGGATGAGCATTTGGTCGAAGTACACGGTCACCGAAGTCATCCCTCGACCCGATCTGGTTCCGGAGAAGCCCGTCGTGAAACCGCAGCCTAAGGTCAAACTGCTGCCGGTGGCAAAGTTTGAGACGCCGAAGCTCATCGTGCCCCGTGAGCTTCCAAAGCCCCGCGCGGAAGAAGCCAGGATCGAGCCCCCGAAGATTCAGCCGGCAAATTTTGAAGCCCCCAGGATTGCCGTTTCGGGGGCGGCACCCATGCCACGGGTGGTTCTCACCAATACCTTCGGCAGTTCGGCAACACCAACCGTGAACGCTCCGGTTCAGAAGGTTCAAACGGGCGGCTTTGGAGATCCGAACGGCCTGCCCGGAGAAGGCAAGCAAGGCGCAAAGTTGACCGCCGCCAAGCTGGGATCCTTTGATCTTCCCGAAGGCCCTGGAACCGGTAATGGCACTGGTGGCGCCAAGGGAATTAAAGGGACAATTGCGAGTACCGGGTTTGGCAACGGCGTCGCGCAGCCAGGCAACGGTGACGGCCGCAGAAGTGGCCAGGGAGTACAAGCTTCCGGGTTCGCAGACCAGCAGGTTACAACCAACGCTGGGCATCGCAGCCTGCAAGACAATGGGCCCGCAACCCAGCCAGTGGAGATTGTGTTTAAGCCGAAGCCGGCTTACACAGAAGAGGCCCGCAAGCTGAACCTAGAAGGGGAGGTTCTGCTGGAAGTGATGTTCGGCGCTAATGGCGAGTTACGCGTGAACCGCGTGGTGCGCGGTCTAGGTCACGGATTGGACGAAGCTGCCGTGACGGCCACCAACAAGATCAGGTTCAAGCCGGCACAGCGTAACGGTGCAGCCATCGATTCCACCGCGATCGTGCACGTCATGTTTCAGCTAGCGTCTTAAAGCTTGTGGAAAGAAGGTTAAGGCAGATTATGAAACGCTGGGGTTGGATTTTCACCATTGTTATCTTGCTTGCCCTAGTAGCGAGCGCGCAACAGGCCTCTGATCCGTCCTCCACGAGCCAGCCGGCAGCTTCGCAGGCCGCGATGAGGCCGATTTCGACAACCCCTGGCCTCGCCCTGGCGCCGCAAGCGCCGAAGACCCCGGTCAGCATCGATCAGGTCGTTGATGCAATTATCGAACGCGAGCATGCCCTGATCCAGTTCCTCAAGAATCGGACGCCGCTGGTTGAGACCTATCTCCAGAACTTGCAGCCGGATGCAAAGCTCGGCGCCATTCCCAAAGAAGATCACTATTTCCTCGGACGCCTCGACCTCTCCGACATTGATCGCCGCGACTATCTCACCAAGGAAGCAAGCTTTCAGCGTACCTTGATGGGCGGAGTCACCAAGCTTTTCCGCATTCAGTACCAGCCCATGGGGTTCTCCTGGATGATCTTCGCCGATCGTCAAAACTTTGATCGCGCCCACTATGACTTCCACTACGTTCATCGCGAGTTCCTTGGTGAAGTGCGTTGCCTGGTGTTTGAAGTCTCCCCCAAGAAGAATGCCGGCCCTGGGCTGTTCCAGGGCCAGATATGGGTCGAAGATCAGGATTACAACATCGTTCGATTGAACGGCACCTACGTTCCCCGCCCGAGAAATGCCTTTTACTTTCACATGGATAGCTGGCGCTTGAACCTGGTCCAGGGATATTGGATCCCTTCTTACATCTACAGTGAGGAAGGTGATTTCAGCTATGGCTCCCGTGACAAGCTTGCCTTCAAAGCGCAGTCTCGCATCTGGGGTTACGACGTGATGAAGAACAGCCGGGATGACGAGTTGACTGACCTGAAAGTCGAAGATGTGAAAGATGCCAGCCCGGTCGCGCAAGACCTCTCTCCGCTCGAAGCCCAACGCGCATGGCAGCAGCAGGCTGAAGACAACGTACTCGAGCGCCTCCAGAAAGCAGGTTTGCTCGCCCCTGCAGGAGACGTGGACAAAGTCCTGCAAACTGTCGTCAACAACATCCAGATCACCAACAATATCGATCTGCCGCGTCCGGTCCGCGCTCGCGTGATGGTCACCTATCCGCTTGAAACCTTCAGCGTGGGCAACACCATCATCATCAGCCGCGGCCTGATCGACACGCTTCCTGATGAGGTCAGCCTTGCGGCTGTCCTGTCGCACGAACTGGCGCACATCGTTCTAGGTCACAACTTGGGAAGCAAGTTCGCCTTTACCGACCGCATGCTCTTCTCGGACGAATCGACGTACCAGAATTTCGGATTTCGCCATAATCCCGAGGAAGAAACTGCCGCCGACGCCAAGGCTGTCGAACTGCTGAAGAATTCGCCATATGCCCAGAAGCTTGGTTCGGCGGGCCTATATCTGAGGCAACTGCAGGCTCGTGCGCCGCAGATGTCAGCCTTACTCACCGCGCATTTGGGGAATAGCTTTGCCGATGAGAAAGGACAAATAACCCGTTTGAGCGCCTTGCTGCCTTCGGCTCCGGCCCTCGACGAGAATAAGCTCGACCAGATCGCGGCTCTTCCGCTGGGCGGCAGAATCAAGCTCGACCCCTGGGGAGACCACGTGGAGATGATCAAGGCAGCTCCGGTGTCGTACACGTCCGCCCGCGACAAGATGCCGTTCGAACTCACGCCTTTCTTCCCACGGCTTTCGCGGCTGAGCACGGAAAATACAAACGCACAAAACACTGCCGGCAAGAACTAGCCAGGCTCGAGCATCGCGACGGCCGCCGCCCATCGCGGCTTTCCCAGGAGGGAGGAGCTAGGTCTTCACTACTTTGCGATCCAAATCCACTCCCATGTGTTCCATAAAAAGTTTGAATTGGACTTCCCAACTTCCAAATCACAAAATCCACTCCAGGCAATAAACGGCGCTGTTTGCCAACCGATACGGATCAGAAGGTAAAGACGGCGCAAGTAGGGCGCGGAAGGAGACCCCCATCCCTGCGGCACTGAGCTATCCGCACGCTCTCAATGCAGAAAGCACTTCGAAAGCTTCGCCAATGCGTGCGTCTGCGAAGCGGACCACGAAACTTTGGCGGGCCCTCGTTATCCAGTACGGGGCCGCGCTCGTGTTCATGGGAACCTCCTTCCTGGTAACGCTCGTCCTGCAAAAGCGGTTCCCTTATCCCTTTCTGTTTTTCTTCTTCGGCGGGGTAGTCGCCAGCGCCTGGTTCGGCGGCGCCGGCCCTGGTCTACTGTCGGTCGTGCTCTCGACCATGCTTGTGGACTACTTCTTTCTTCCGCCGTTCAACTCGTTTTCCGTCAGCCCGTCTGCCGAGGCCTACTTCGGCGCCTTTGTCGCATGCGCGTTGGTGGCCAGCTGGATCAGTTCATCGAAGAAGAAAACCGAGCGCGCCTTGGTACAGGCTCGCGACGAACTCGAACTCAGAGTGTCAGAACGTACTGCAACCCTGATGAAAACTCAGGGCGAACTGGCGCACTTGTCACGAATGCTCAGCATGGCGGAACTGACCGCTTCGGTAGTTCACGAGATCGGACAGCCTTTGACCGGGGTCGTGACCAATGCCCAGGCATGTCTGGAATGGCTGTCGGCCGGACCGCCCAATACTGAAAAGGCAAGCAGAAGCGTTGAGAACATTGTCCGGGATGGCACCCGGGCAGGCCTTGTGCTTGACCGCATGCGCTCGCTGTTCCGTAAGGGTCCGCTGCTCGAGAAAGAATGGCTCGATATCAACGAAGCCATCACAGAGCTGATGGTTCTCGTTCGCGACGAAGCCAGGCGGAGAACAGTTCAGATCAATCTCCTGCTCGAACCACACTTGCCTCGCATCCGGGCTGATCGCGTCCAGTTGCAGCAGGTGATTCTCAATCTCACGTTGAATGCCATGGACGCGATCGATCGAAAAGCCCGGGACGACCGGCGTGTTTTTCTGACCTCCGCCAGGAAGCACCCGCATGAAATCCTGATTCGCGTCGAGGATTGCGGTGGAGGTCTTGCTCCGGAACTTCGCGAAAAAATCTTTGAACCCTTCTTTACGACCAAGCCCGATGGGATTGGAGTGGGTCTTTCGATCAGCCGCTCCATCGTCGAAGCCCACAATGGTCACATTCAGGCTTTCCCTCGCGACGGCGGCGGTACAGTCGTAGAATTCACCATCCCGGTTGAGAGGGGCTCGCTCGGATGATTGGGCATCTGGTCTCCTTGAACTCTATCGCCAGTTTCTCCCCCGGCCTGCCTGACGAACTCTCGTCGGCGCCCCGGGGGAACATGAAAGCTCGGCACCTGAGTGCCAAAGAAAAAGCAGAGGAGGGAGCGAGCCTTCTTCGGCGAATGGCAACCGCTTCAAAACAAAGTAGTTAGTAGGACGTCAGCTCGCAGTTTCTGAACTCCTCCGCCGCATCTTTTCTCCTCCAGATTGCATCAGATTATTAAGAACTGTTAGCTCCATTCTTGCTGGATCCGTTCATAGACTATGCCCGGACTTATTGCTGAAACCATGCCCGAATTTGTTGCTGACGAGCCCAAGAATTGGCTTCAACTCTACGTTGACGCCATGACCGAGAAAGACCCCTACAAACGTCTTGCCCTAGTCCGCCGCTTACGACAGGTACCGCGCCATGATGAGTCTGATGACGCCCCCGATCGTTCTGGCTTGCGGGTGATGGCGAAGCCTGCCGGGCCAAAGCCATCGCTTCCCCGGGTTGCTGCACCCAAACCTGCCAGACCCTCGCTCCCACACATGAGCCGGAACCGGAAAGCGAAGTCGGTCTCAAAAACGCACAAGCGCAGTGCACGCCTACGAACCGTGTAAGCACAATTTTCCGCTCGGGTTCGAGAGCGCTCCATGCCTTTCGAAGACTCATTGCCAGAACCTGTACTCTAGTGGCCCGCGGAGTACGGAGAATCACTTTTTCTGAGGAACCGCCGCTTGGCCGCTGAGATCAGCGTCTAGCGAGAGCCATCACCGCAAGCACAACCGGGAGGTAAATCACCGAGGCATGCAGAAGCCCGCTGGCAGAGACTTTGGAAGACGATTTCGACAAACGCAGGGAATAGAACAATAGGAAGCCGCCGGCCAGCAACATCGCCGCCGAATACAAGAATCCCCCTCCCGGCAAGAGCGTGGTCACAATCAGAGCGATTGTGAAGAACACAATCTCACCGCGAGTAAACCGGGAATCTTCATCAAAATGCGGCAACATGCGATATCCGGCGCGCTCATAATCTTCCCGGTACATCAACGCGATGGCCAAGAAGTGCGGGAACTGCCACAAGAACAGCACTGAAAACAGGAACAGCGCCTGCTGAGTCACTGCATTTGAAGCGCCCGCCCAGCCGATCAGCGTCGGCATGGCGCCGGGGAAAGCCCCGAGCAAGGTGCACACGGGCGTGCGACGCTTAAGGGGGGTATAGATCAGCAGGTAACTCAATAACGTCGAGATTGCGAGCACCGCGGAGAGCCGGTTTACCAGCGCAGCGAGATAAACTCCACCGGCAACACTCAGCAGCATGCCGAAGACGAAGGCCTCAACTGCACTCAGTCGTCCTGAGGGGAGGGGGCGTCGTGCGGTGCGGCGCATCTTGCCATCCCAAACCCGCTCCATCCACTGGTTTAAAGTGGCGGTTCCGCTTGCCACCAGCAGCGTGCCGATCAAGGTGTTCAGCAATCCAGTAAAGTGAAATGGCTCGCGCAACCCGAGGTAGTAGCCGGCAGAAGTCGTCATCAAAATCAGGAGATTGACCTCCGGTTTGGTGAGGACGTAGTAGTCTCGCGCTTTTGCGATGAGACGGCCGATGATGGACGCGTGCTGCTGCTCGGCGAAAGCTGGGCTGCTCTCTTTCATCCTCTCCCTTGTTGATGGCATTGGACTGAACTGGTTTGCGCTCGACTGGAACTCGCCACGAAAACCGAAAGCTGTACAACCAAAGATAACATTTTAAGGCTGTCGAGTGCAGGCGGCACAGAAACCCATCGCCGTTTCAAAATTCAGTCCTGGCGCATAAGGGCGCAGCGCGCGCTCATCGGAGGCACGGGCAGGTTCTTTCTGCCCACTCGGGTCTTCAAAAGCCCCTGCCACTCCTCTCGTGAAGTTTCGAAATTACCCCCGATGCCACTTGTACATGTCCCCCCGAAACCTGTTGCCCGCAGTTCCCGGCTCCTAGACTGAAGTCCTCCCTCAGAAAATGTTCGCGTGTCAGCCCTTCCAGCGGTAAGCGTCGGGCTGAGGCAGGCCGATGTGCGCAAGGACCCGGCAGGCGAATTCGTGCGCCAACTGGTCAAGCGTGGCCGGCAGAAAGTAGTAGGCGGGAGTCAGCGGGAAAATGGTCGCTCCGGCATCGGCGGCGCGATACATGTTGCGGATGTGGATTTTGTTCAGCGGAGTTTCGCGCACGCACAGAACCAGCGGCCGCTTTTCTTTGAGACAAACATCGGCGGCGCGCTCGATCAGGTGCGAAGCCACCCCGTTGGCAATGCGGGCCAGTGTGCCCACACTGCACGGCAGAATCAACATCGCTTCGGCAGGATATGAGCCGCTGGCGACATTGGCGCCGATATCGGCGTTCGCCTGCTGCTGAATCTTACTTGCATGAGTACCGAGCAATTGCCGGACGAGGTTGTCACGGCCGCGCAGATCAAGTTCTTCGGCCATCACGCGAAGGGCACTATCGGAGGCGATGAAGTTCACGGTCTCGACGCGCCCGTCAGCTTCGACGGCCTGGAGCAGATGGCGGGTGAATATCGCACCACTGGCACCGGTGGCGGCGATGGTGAGGTTTTTGGGCATGTTCGACATCGGTGATCGCGGTTGCCTACTCCGAGTCGGGGACGCTTTTGCGACAGGGTAAGGCAGAATCCATTCCCCCTTTCGGAGTCTTTCGAAGAATGGGAATCAGCCGACCTTCGAGCATAGGGAGGCGAAGGCACTCCGTCAAGGCAAGATGAAGCGCACTTCCAAAGCGGGAGAACGTCGCTCAGCGGCGCAGATGCATGCCCTCGCCGCCGTGCGCAGGGAAATCATCTTACGCGACTCTTGCGGCGGCCGCAAATACCTTCGCGAATATACCCAAGCATTTCGTAAGTACGACTCGGTTCTCACGGGCGGGCAGCTGAACCAAAAAATCGCCGCCGCCGATATCCTGCTGGTCGGCGACTATCATGCCCTACCTGCTTCGCAGCGGTTCGCCGCCAGCTTGATTGAGCAGATCTCGGTCACACGCCGGGTTGTCTTATGCGTCGAAGCCGTGCTGTCCCGCGATCAGGCGATTCTCGATTCTTGGTGGCGGCGGGAAATCAGCGAACAGGAACTCCGCAAGCGACTGCGTTTTGACCGGGACTGGGGCTACGCCTGGGAGCCGTCTTTCGAACTTCTATCCTCTGCGCGCGATCATGCCGATGCCATTTACGGGCTCGATTGCATGCCTCGCGAAGACATGCGCCGCATCCGCTCGCGCGACCGGCACGCTGCCGCAAAGATCAGCGAGGCCCGCTCAAAGCATCCGGGCGCAGTCATCCTTGTACTTTTCGGGGAGTCCCACATGGCGCCGGAGCATCTTCCCCGCCTTGTAAAGGAAATGCTCCCAACTGAATCCGCTCTGATCATTCTGCAGAACGTGGACTCTCTCTATTGGCAAGCCGTTGGCGAGAATGCTGCGGCCGTAAACACCGGCTCGGATTCGGTCTGCGTATTCAACTCGAGCCCCCTTGAAAAATACGAGAGCTACCGCCTTTGTCTCGAACGCTGGAACAGCGATGATCAGACCGACTTTGCACCCGCCGTCTACAACGTGATCTTCTCGCTCGCGCGCACCCTGGGCTTTCGGATGGACTCGCCCCACAACGGCACGCAACCCAAGTACCTCGCAGACTCGTTGCCTGAAATCGTCAATGTGGGCGAACTGGAGCACACCCCGGGTGCCCCGGGCGTCATCGCCGGCGGCGTTCTCGAACGGTTAGAAAACGCCGGCTGCTGCTATGTCCCGGGGACGAACCAAATCTTCGTTCGGGAATTCAACATGCCGCATGTGGCCGGGGAATCGGCTCGGTTCCTGCGCCATGCTTGCCGCGGGATGGAGAAGGAAGACTCGTCGCAGGTTGAGGCTGCGCTCGCCCATTTCGGAGCACGACTCTTGTCTCCCGGCACTCAGGCTGAGGAGCAAAAACTCGACTCTCAAGGCGAGAGAATCTATCAAGACTACGTAGAGGGAAGAATCACCAGAGCTCGGATTCGACGGCTGTTCTTTGGAAACAGCGCTGAAACCGGCGCCATTCTGGATGGGCTTCGGCTCAGCTGATTCCCGCCGCCCTGCTTCGCCGTTCGAGCAGCATCCCGTCTCGCCAACGATCACCCATTTTGCCGACCCGCTCACGACGGCCCACTTCTCGGAAACCCAGCGATTTGTGCAAATGAATGCTGGCGACATTCTCCGGGAAGATTCCGGCCTGCAGCGTCCAAATTCCCGCAGCTTCTGAAGAACGGATAAGCGAGGAAAGCACTGCCCGGCCAACGCCCCTCTGGCGCGCCGTATCTGTGACGTAGACAGAAACCTCAGTCGCCCCGGCATACACGCGCCGAGTAGACACCCGCCTGAGGGCCGCCCACCCCAAGACTACAGAATCGTCATGGTCGACGAACCGGCAGTCTTGTAGATGTCCGTTGTCCGAGCTTTCCCAAGGCGGCACTTCTGCCGCAAATGTGGCGTTGCCGGTGAGGATGCCCTCAAGATAAATTTCGCGAACCCGAGGCCAATCATCGCTGCCGAGGGGCCGGGGGCCGTATTCTGTAGCTTTGCCAGCCAACCGACACGCTTATGCCAGAGCACCCTGAAAGAAGATTTCTGTGTATTGCTGCACCAGGGCCGCTTCTTGCAGTGTGCCTTCCGGGCGATACCACTGATAGATCCAATTGATCATCCCCAGCAGAGCGAAGGCCGCCGCTCGCGGATTGACGGTGCCTTTCGATCCTTTCGTGCGATGAACCTCAGCCACCAGGTTCTCGACAAAATGGATGTAGTCCTTTTTGCGCATGTTGATGCGCTTGCGTAGCGCCGGCGAGAGCGGATGGTTTTCGTGCAGCATAACTGTGATTTCGCGGTCTCGTTCGCTCAATACGACCGCAATGTGCAGCCGAATGAGCGTTCGCAGCCGCTCGACCGGATCGGGCACTGCCTTCGCCGGTTTGAGCACCCTCTCTTCAGTGATGTCCATGGCATGGTTCATCAGGTTGAAGAGAATTTCCTCTTTGCTCTGAAAATGGTGATAGAGGCCGCCCTTGCTCAGCTTGAGTGCGGCGGCGACATCGTTCATGGAGGTGGCGTCATAGCCCTGCTGCTGAAACAATCGGGCAGAGGTGCGTAAGATTTCCTGGCGCGGGTCAACGATACTTTCGCGGGGCACGGCGACAATATACACGGGCGAGGGCGTTGTGGACTAGCGCACCAACGTTCCCCCTAGCACCCAACCCGCTCCTTAAACTCGCGCGCCCGGTCTCTGGCGACCGTCAAATCGGAATCCTTCCCGTCCTTCAAACGCACATTCAGCATGCCTCCGGGCAGCGAAGTCACTTCCTTGATCCAGGCTAGGTTCACGACCGTACTCCGGTGAATTCGGAAGAACTTGTGTGGATCAAGCTTCCCTTCGAGATCGGAAATCGCATGGTCCACGCAATACGGTTTGCCTTGGCAAACGGCGTAGGTCAGCTTGTCCTCGGCATAAAAGTGGGTAACGTTCTTAAGATCCAGAAACCAGATTCGATCGCCCAGCCGCGACGCGATTCGTTCTGGATACTCTGGCCGTGGCTCACGTACGGACCCGGCAATCTGCTTCAACAACCCTTCCAAGTCCGCTTGCGATGCACCGCCAGCGCGGCGAAGCGTTTCCACTTTGCTGATGGCTCGCTCCAGGGCTTCCAGTTCGACGGGCTTCAACAGGTAGTCCACAGAGTTCACGCCAAAAGCCTTGAGTGCATACCGGCTAAATGCGGTGGTGAAGACCACGATCGGTTGACGCGGCAACTTTGCCAAAACATCGAAGCCATTCAGCCTCGGCATCTGGATATCTAGAAAACAAATGTCGGGCGGGTTCCTGGTAAGAGCAGCCACCGCCTCTTCCGGAACCGTAGTGCTGCCCATCACCTCTACCCTGCCGGTTTGCTGCAATAGGCGGCGCAACCGCTCAAGGGCGAGCGGCTCATCATCCACGAGATAGGCGCGAAGGCTCATGCCCTGGGAAGCACCATTTCTACGACGCACTGTCCATCACGACGCTCGGATTTCAGCTTGGCCTTGTCGCCGAAGAGCACATTCAACCGCTCCACCAGGTTTTCCAATCCATGGCCGGCGGGCACAACGGTAAGGTCAAATCCGGGTCCCGAGTCGCTCACGATCACGTGCAGGTCTCCATTCCTCGACAAGGCGGCGACGCGAACCTCGCCGCCACAGGCTTGCTGACCGATTCCATGTTTTACGGCATTCTCCACCAGCGACTGAACCGACATCGGAGGCACCTTCGCGTCCTGCAGGCCCGTGGGTACGTCCAGCGCTGCCGACAACCGGTCGCCAAATCGCGCCTTCTCAATGTCAAGATAGCTCTGCACAATCACCAATTCTTCCCTCATCGAAATCAATGGACGTTCGCTCGTGTCGAGCGAAGTGCGCAACTGGGTCGCCAGCCGCTCGACAATCTGCTCCGCGCGTTGGGGGTCGGTCGCAATCAGCGCGCTGATCGAATTCAGCGTGTTGAACAGAAAATGCGGGCGGAGCCGCGCCTCGAGCGACTGCAATCGGGCTTCGACCGCAAGCTTTTTGGCCCGCTCCGCCGCCAGCTCTTTTTCCCGGAGTTTCTCTTCTGTCGATTCCAACCTTTGGCGAAGGGAGGAATGTACAAACGCCCCCAGGCTGAAAATCGCTGCCAGCGGAAGACAGGATCGCATCATGGCAAAGTATTGCGGCCAAAAATATCGCCAGGGAATGATCCCCAGGCTGGCCAGCAGAGATTGCACGATGAGACAACCTAGGGGAACGACTACCAGTACGCAAAACACGAGCACCGGAACCAAGGGAAACCGCCGCCAGGCAAATTTCCTCGCCATGACCTCGATGAGGAACATCGCGAAAACAGCTACCAGGTTGGAGTAGAGCAACGAGTATCCCAGAACGCGCAGGAACTCCCTGGCGGTCAGTCCCTGCTGGGTAATCAGCAGGATCACCATCACCACGGCGACGGCGGTGTTCGGCCAGGCGAACGGAACCAGCCATTTGCGTGATTTTGACTGCATCTCGCGCCTCCCGGCTACTTCGCAGCGACGGGCTCAAAAGTACCGATCCGAAAGATATTGACCAATTGTGGTGCCGCTTGCCCGGGCGGCTGCAGATCGCCTACCACGCTCTCATAGAGAGTCCCGTATTCGATTTGTTTGGTCGCGAGCGAAACCCATATCTCTCCCCAATAATCGCTGCGTCCCTTCATGCTCATACCGGCAATCGAAAGATCGATGGGGTTGAAGAACGCTTGGTATTGGATCAATGCGCACTCCTGTCCATTGCGTTCTGACTGGCCAATCCACTTCAGAACGACATCCCGGTTCGTGAACCTACCTCCACCCGGTATGTTCGCGTCCATGTTGGAAATCGCGTGGTACGGCTCATTCAGTTTGAGCTGATCGAAATAGTTCTGGCCGAACATCTCGATCATCCCGGTATCCCACACCAGGTTCCGCTCCATGAAGGCCATCACCGGAAACCCCTTGAAGAAGTCAGGAGCAAACGTGCTACCTAGGTCGTTGCGATATCGAAATCCTTCCATGAACTCGCGCTTTTGTGGCTCGCCGTAGTGAGCGGTCTCGCCCTGGGCTGTGGCCTCGGTCACGTTCTTCCACCCAACTTCCCCTCCCGGCAATCCCCGAGTGTATTCCCCTATGAGCCGCTGGCGCTGGAAAACTTCGCCTCGGCTATTTGCATTGTGGTAATCGACTGCAAATCTGTAGGTTCGTGGGCCGACATCTTTGACCTCCAAGCCCTTCGGCAGGCTCCTGGCAGCAACGGAAACGTTTGTGGTCGGAGTTTGGGCAAGCAGGCTTACGGGATGGATGCTCATCATGAGCATGAACAGCAGGGCAAACTTGAATGGCATCGGGGAAATTGCTCCTCGTCCTCGAGGGTCGCGCGAAGGAAGCATGCAGGCATCAAGTTCCCGATGAAAGGCTTCCACTAGCTGACGAAGGGCGGGTTCCGTGCGATGGCAGGATAGATCAGCCGGCTTTGATGGCCAGCTGCCTCAGCAAACTTCTCGGAGTCCGAGGCGTTTCGCCGAGCATCTTTCAGCGTATGCAAACCGCCGAAGCTTTCGCTCTTGACCGCACCCTTTCGATCCTTACTCGCACGCCAGCCTCGGTGGATGCGCTCTTGCGCGGGTTGCCAGATTTCTGGGTCCAGCAGAATGAAGGTAACGACACTTGGACTCCATTCGGCATCGTGGGCCACCTCATCTTTGCCGACCGCACAGATTGGATGCCGCGACTGCTCCGAATCCTCGAGCATGGAGAGCAGGTCGCGTTTGACCCCTTCGATCGCTTCGGACAGGTCCAGGCGAGCCAGGGCAAAACTCTCGATCAGCTGTTAAGCGAATTCGCCGCGGTTCGAAGCGAGTGTCTGGTCCAGTTACGCGAATTAGATTTGCGACCTCGAGATCTGGAGAAGCGCGGTAGGCATCCTGCGCTCGGAACGGTTAAGGCGTCGGAACTTCTCGCCACCTGGGCGGTTCACGACCTCAACCACCTTCATCAGTTATCTCGGGTGATGGCGCATCAATATCGCGACTGCACTGGGCCATTCCAGGCATACCTAGGCGTGTTGCACTGCAATGGTCATGGGGCTTAGGCGGCCTCGGCCTTGGCCTTTAGAGATTCGAAGTCTTCTGGTAATGCTGCTTGTAGGCATACACGACCGCGAGCAGCGGAGGCGCGAGCAGCACTCCCCAGAAAGGCCAGACAATCCCCAACACAATCGGGAATAGAATGGACGCCCAGATCGGCACCTTGGCGGTTCTCCGCATGATGTAAGGCTGGAGTAGAAGACCATCCACCACCGCGATGAGGGCGTACAAGATCAGAACTCCAATCAAATGCTCCCAGTCCTTCCACCAGATCGCCGCCGCGATGACAGGCCCCATCAACGCCAATGCTGGGCCAAGGTGTGGAATGATCTGAAGCATGGCAGCGAGCACAGCCCATAGCAATGCCAGCTTCACCTGTAGGAGACGAAGGCCAATCCACCAGAGCACACCTACCGCCAATGAGTCCAGCGCCTGCGCGACGGCCCAGTTCTTGAGGGCGTTTCCGGTCATGCGCAGGTGGTCAGCGAAATCCATCCCCCGATCTTAGGCGGAGCAGAGGCAGGCTGCCACCCTTCTCCTGTTCTTCGCCCTTCGATCCGGCAGAACTGAGGCCATTTGCCTTGCCAGATTCCCCTTGACTTGCCTCCCCTCGGGTACTAGCATCATGGCATACCGACCGACCGGTCGGTAGCCGAGACAGAAGACCAGCCACCGCGCAGCTTCTGAGTTCGGCGGGGCCAAGTCGCGGCGATTTCACCAGGAGCCCCGGAACTAGATTCAGCTCTCTCGGAGAGCACACCCAGGAGAACCTTTAACGTGGCAACCATTTTCTATGAGCGCGACGCCAATCCAAACGCCCTGAAGGGCAAGACCATTGCCGTCTTCGGCTACGGAAGCCAGGGACACGCCCAAGCCCAAAATCTGCGCGACAGCGGATACAACGTGATCATCGGTCTTGACCCGAGCCGCGGCAGCGCGACCCAGGCCAAAGCGGATGGCTTTACGGTCCTTCCCCCGGCCGACGCCGCTAAGAAAGCTGATTGGCTTCAGATTCTTACTCCCGACGAGACCCAGGCCGATTTTTTCGAGAAGGACATCAAGCCCGGCCTGACCAAGGGGAAAGTGCTCTCGTTTTCTCATGGCTTCAGCATCCATTTCAAAGCCATCGTCCCCCCTGCCGACATTGACGTGGTCATGATCGCCCCCAAGGGGCCCGGGCACCTAGTTCGCCGCGTCTACGCCGAAGGCCGTGGAGTTCCCGCACTCATCGCCATCCACCAGGACGCAAGCGGCAAGGCCCACGAGCTGGCCCTCTGCTA
>Ga0068871_100000211_pt1 | contig 40563 bp, 35 predicted proteins | sample KBSMisM72_FD_72750 | JGI IMG/M metagenome (GOLD analysis project Ga0068871, IMG submission 72750) | Miscanthus rhizosphere microbial communities from Kellogg Biological Station, Michigan, USA - KBS Miscanthus M7-2 | ecosystem: Host-associated > Plants > Roots > Rhizosphere > Soil ...
CGAGGATTTCGAATCAGAGCTCGGGCAATGGCGGTACGCTGCTTCTGCCCTCCCGAGAGCGTGATACCCCGCTCGCCGACGACAGTTTTGTACTGATCGGGGAAGCTTTCAATATCGGCGGCGATGTTGGCGGCATCCGCGGCCCAGCGGATGTCGTGGTCGCTGGCGTTCTGCACCCCGAATGCTATGTTCTCGCGAATCGTCTCGCTGAACAGGAAGGTCTCCTGCGGAACGAAACCGATGTTGCGGCGCAGATCGGCCAGCGCATATTCGCGTATCGGTTTTCCGTCGATCAGCACGGCATCCGGCTGGGCATCGTAGATTCGTGGGATCAGACTTACCAGCGTGGTCTTGCCCGAGCCGGTTGGGCCCACGATCGCGAGGCTGGTGCCTGCCGGTATCTGCAAATCGATGCCCTGCAGAACAGGTACACCGGCGTAAGCGAAATTCAGATTGCGAAACTCTATGTCGCCTTTCAGTTCCCGCTCCGTTGAGGACGCCACTCCTGGTGCGTCGGTGATTTCTGGCTGCTCCTGCATCAGCTGGTGAATGCGCCCGAGTGAAGCTGTCCCCCGTTGGAAGATGTTGATGACCCAACCCAGAGCGATCACAGGCCAGGTGAGCTGGACCATGTAAGTGTTGAAGGCAACGAATCCGCCAACATCGAGCGCGCCGTAAAGCTTGAGGGATGTGGTCGTACCCAGATAGGAAACCAGACGAACCGTGGATTGCCCGGCGATTACTTCACGGCCCCCCATCCAGAGGACCAGAACGATCGCCAGACCCAGCATGGTTTCCAGAGTTGGCCAGAGCATGCCCATCAAGCGAACCAGCTTCAGGCTGCGAGCGATATATTCGCGATTGGACTTCTCGAATCCAGCCACCTCCGCTTCCTCCTGCACATAGGCACGAATTACCCGCACCCCGGAAAAATTCTCCTGCGCACGGGCGGAGATGTCGGAGAACATTGCCTGAATTCGCTCGAAGCGCTCATGGATGCGACGGCCGAAGTACTGGATGGCGATGCTGACGATCGGAAGCGGCAGAAATGCGTACAACGTTAGCGTGGGGCTGATCGACAGCATGAAGGCCAGTGCGCCCGCGGTGAATACGATCGTGTTGGCCGAATACATGATCGCAGGACCGAGCAGCATGCGGACGGCATTCAGGTCATTGGTAGCGCGCGCCATGATGTCCCCGGTTCGCGTCCGTTGATAAAAGCCATAGCTCAAGCGTTCCAAATGCCGAAACAGGTCATTGCGCAGGTCAAATTCGATTTCTCGCGACACGCCAATTACGATCCAGCGGGTCAGGAACTGAAAAATACCCTTAGCGCCAGCGATCGCCAGCAAAGAAAGCGAGTGGATCATCAGCCTGTGGCCGGTGACCGTATGATTGGCCAAGTCATTTATGGCTCGACGGATAACGAGTGGAAAAAGAATCCAGATACCGTTATTGAAGAAGACGCAGATCGTCCCGAGAATATAACTCCCGCGGTACTTTTTCAGATATGGGAAGAGAGGACGGAGCTGTTCCAGCATGAGCTACTAGATGCGATTCTACCAGCGCCGGGTGCAGAATGCGGGCTAGCTAGGCTGGAGGCTCGTCCGGCTGGGAATTTCGCGAGCGGCTCAATTTGGGTGGAAGCCTGGGGAAGCTCAGGATGACGGCTATGGCCAGACACAGGATCCAGCCCCCAATCAGGTACCAATCCGAATGAAGCAACCAGGAAATGAACTTGTCGGCGTTCATGAGCTCCTAGGCCGACACAAGCTCTTCCCGTCCACTGCATTGCTTATATTCGTGCACGATGGCTTCAATGGCGGCGAGCCGCTGCGCCATCGTGAAACTGGCATCCACAAGCTCCAACTCGATACGGCCTAACCAATAGGCAAGGGCCCGATCGATGCCGGATGAAATCTCACCTGCGATGATACTGACAAATTCCTTTTTGTTCGCCGTTTCCGACATTGGGCTCCTCCCATAAAAGCAAGGGCGGAAGACTCCGCCCTGACTTAGATCAACCGCCGGAACTACTGCTCGGGCGGGGCGGGCTGGCTATCGCCCTGGCTTTGTAGGTGCTTTTGCATGCGCTCCTGGTGCTTCGCCATGATGTCGGCGACTTTTGTCTTCTGCGTAGAATCGAGAATCTGGTAGATTTGGGATCCGATTTTCGCGTATTCCACCTGCATCTGGATGTGGGTTTGAGCTTCCTGGGTTGCGATCGCCGTGGCTTTCGCCTGGTCAAAATTGCCACTGGTGATCAACTGCATCATCTGCTGATGGGACTGAAACTGCTGCTGAACGAGCGGCTTTAGGTTGGGTTTTTCCGTCGCGAAGATCTTCTTCACCTGGGCCCTTTGGTCATCGGTGAGGTTCAGCTGATGCAACATCATGCCAAACCCGGGATCGCCCATCATCGGACCATGCATGCCACCGAAACCGCGGTGCATGGGCTTTCCGCCGCCTTCCTGCTGAGCCAAAGCGGCTCCGGCAACCAGCGCCAGCCCCAGCACTGCGAACAATGCGGTTTTTGCAAATCTTGAATTCACTTCGTCCTCCTGGTTCTCGACTATTTGCCGAGGTTGTACCCTACGAAGAATAGAAACACGGAAAGCCGGCTTTTGATGGTAAAGAGTGCGGTAATTCGGGTAAATCTTTGTAAAATCAAAGACCAGGGATTTGACGAATCTTTACTCGGTTTCAGGAGCTACCGTCCATAGAATGAAAGGCGTGGATCGAATTCTAGTTATCGATGACGATGTGGAACTCTGTTCCCTGGTAAGTGAGTACCTGCGGCCGGAAGGTTTTCAGGTCGACTGTGTTCACGATGGGCGAATCGGGCTTACGCGGGCGCTTAGCGGCGAGCACCTCATGGCCGTCCTCGACGTCATGCTGCCGGGGATGAATGGATTCGACGTTTTGCGAAAAATACGGGACACCTCGAAACTGCCGGTTGTACTGCTCACCGCACGTGGTGAGGATGTCGACCGTATCGTGGGCCTGGAGATCGGCGCCGATGACTATTTACCAAAGCCATTTAATCCACGCGAGTTGGTGGCGCGAATTCGGGCGGTTTTGCGCCGGACGCGCGCCCAGGGCGAAGCCGCGGTGCCGGATGTAATTCGTGTCGGCGATGTCGAACTCGATCCCGCGACGCGATCGGTGACCCACCGGGGCAAACCGGTTGAACTCACTTCTGTCGAATTCAGCCTGCTTCAGGTCCTGCTGCGCGAGGCAGGACGCGTGGTCACGCGTGAAGCCTTGGTGGACGAGGTCTTGGGCCGCAAGTTCTCCCCCTTTGACCGCAGCATTGACATGCATGTGAGCAAAATACGACGCAAACTCGAAGATTCCGACAGCGAAGAACACATCAAGACGATCCGCGGCTCTGGCTACATCTTCGCTTTGGCGCGCCCGTCAACTTCTTCGAAAAAGAGCATGGCGCGATGAGACTCTTCCTGAGAATCTTCTTGTCGTTCTGGCTGGCGCAGGCACTGTTCCTGGTGCTGGCCATCCTGGTCACCGTGGCCATGAGGCCCACACGGCGAATCTCGGAAATTGAGGCCCTGCTACCGAAGACACTGGACGATGCTGTCGCCACCTATCAAACCGGGGGGCCCGGAAAACTTCGCGACTATCTAAGGACATACCACGATACCCGCCGCGTTCATGCCATGCTCTTTGACGAGCACGGTCCACTGCTGGAGCGCCCCATCCCGCCCTGGATTGCGGAAACTGCTACGGGCAAGCACCGAACCGCCGACACTTTCCTGGGCCGGTTGAATCCCCATATCCAGACCCTGAAAGCCGAGTCTCTGGGGGCCGATGGACACCATTACGTTTTGGTGACGGAGCTTCCTCCGGGGCAAACGGCCTTCTTTGGACCGAATGGGGTCCCGTTGCTTGGTCTTTTTATCGCCGTTTTGACCTCCGGACTCGTCTGCTATGTGCTCGCCGGATACCTGACCTCTCCCATTTTGAGGCTGCGAAAAGCAACCCAGAAACTAGCCGCCGGAGAGCTCTCCGCTCGAGCTGGCGAGACCGGGTTGTTTAAGGATGAGCTCTCGCATTTGGTGAGGGACTTCGACACAATGGCCGAGCAGATTGAAAAGCTGGTGAGCGCCCAGTCGAGGCTGCTGAAGGACATTTCGCACGAATTACGCTCGCCATTGGCGCGTCTTAACGTGGCCCTTGAGCTCGCTCGGCAGCGAACGGGTCCGGAGGCAGAGGGGGTTCTTGATCGGATCAGCCTCGAAACTAGCCGCATGAACGAGTTGATCGGCAGTCTGACCACGATCGCTCGGTTGGAAAGCGGGGCCGGGAGCTTGCGCAAAATTCCTGTGCGACTGGAAGAAGTGGTAGAAGAGGTCGCGCGCGATGCTGATTTCGAGGCTCAAGCACGAAACTGCCGTGTGGAGGCGGAAATTCTGGATGAACTGCCCGCGGAAGGTGATCCGGCGTTGTTACGCAGCGCCATTGAAAATGTCGTGCGCAATGCCACCCGTTATTCGCGGGAAGGAACAACCGTCAAAGTACGAGCCGAAAGAGTGCAACGCCTGAACTCAGCCCAGGGGCTGATCCGAGTGACGGATTCCGGGCCCGGCGTGCCCGATGAATCCCTGGAAAAGATATTCCGTCCCTTTTACCGCATTGACGACGCTCGCGGCCGCTCGACCGGAGGGGTTGGGCTCGGGCTCGCGATTACTGATCAGGCGGTCAGGCTGCATGGCGGCTCGGTGGTCGCATCCAACTTGCCAGAGGGTGGACTGTCAGTTGAAATCCGGCTTCCCCTGCAGTCTACCGTTGTGGGGGAAGCCCGGGCAGAGCAGTCGCCTGCGGCAACTGGGCTAGACTGAGACCGGGCGTAGTTTGCTCTTTTCTGCCCATTCCTGATACACAATTGGGGTAAGCCTTTCAGAAATCTCAGGTTTATAAGCTTCGGCGGTCAGCTCCACACCCGGCAAAGCAGCTCTGGAGTGTTTGGCTCCAAATTGATGCGCGCACGGGATGCAGGGGTGGATTCGGCACCATGGGGATTGAGCACCGCGTGGCAACTCTTACGATCCGGAGAGACAAAGACGAATGCGCATGAAGTCGGGTTGGGCGCTGGCCTTAGTGATCCTGCCGTTAGCGGCATTGATGAGCTGTAGCAGTTCGACCAACGTGAACACGACCGGATATGTTTGGGTAGCCACCAGCGGGGACCAGAAGTTGTCGGTTTTCGCCGTAAGTCTCGGCAGCGGCGCCACATCGCCCGTGGGCAGCCAGGTCGCCACCGGAGCACAGCCCTCCGCTATGGCGATCACCCCAGACCGGACGCTTCTATTCGTGGCCAATGCGACCGACAATACGGTAGCGATTTACACCATCAATTCGGATCAGTCCCTGAAACCGGCGTGCGCTTCATCCCAGAGTTGCACGACGGCAACGGTTCCCTCCGGCCAGACTCCTGTGGCGTTGGCTGTTGACCCCTCTGGCAAGTTTCTTTTCGTTGCGAACCAGGGTACATTCGTTGATCCCACGTCGGGAACCATCTCGGTTTTTTCGATCAGCGGGACAACTCTGACCGAGATCTCAGGCAGCCCGTTCCCTACCGAGGTCCTCGGAGATGTAACCGGGTCCGGTCCAACAGGAGTGATTGCGGCGCCGGTCGGAAACTTCCTCTACGTCAGCAACCAGTTCACAAACAGCGTGGAGCTGTTTACCTATGACGCGAGCAGCGGTGCGCTGACCTTACCCCCGACGCGCTACGCTGCAGGCACAAATCCCTCAGGCTTGGCGTTCTCCCGGTGCGCCGGGTTCACCACTGCAACGACCGCCTGCGCGTCTGCGGATGGAAATAACTTGTTTGTTGCGAACTCCGGTTCCAACAATGTGAGCATTTTTACCGCATGCATTCAAGTGTCGCCTGCCTGCGCCAATGCAAATGGATCGCTGATCGCCGGTTCGGGGGTTGGTTCCGGAATCTCCCCAACCTCATTCATCGTCAATCCGGTAGCGAATTTCGTGTATGTGGTGAATTCCGGAGCCAACGACATTTCGCAGTACCAATACAACAGCTCAACCGGGGCGCTGGCACCACTTTCAACTCCCGCTGTCTCCACTTCTGCAAGCCCGGGACCGGGCGGAATGACCTCAGACGGCAGCATCTTATTCGTACCCGACAGGGGTGGATCCACGATGTCGGTGTTTACGGCTAATTCCGTCGTCTCGGCGAGCGGTACTGCGCCCACTGGACGTCTGTCCCCTGCCGCGACTCCCTCGGTCAGTCTTTCTGGACAGCCGTCAGTCTTGCTGGTGAAATAGACCGGCCATGCGTAGGACCGGGAGAAGGCTTACCGCAGCCTCGCGTTCGGCTGCTTTGGTGCTAGCGATGAACCTCGTGGCCGCCTCACAGATCTTGCCCCCAAAAGCAATCACCGATCCCAAGCAGATCACTGCGAAACCCGACGCGAATGTGGAGCAGGGTGAGGAAAGTCTTTCTCTTCAGCGCCTCTACATGACGCGGCAGGTCGGCGACACGGCCTGGTCGCCAGATGGCAAGAGCATCGTCTTCGTCTCCAACATCTCGGGGAGATATAACCTGTGGTTGGTTTCTGCGGAAGGCGGCTGGCCCACGCAGCTGACGGTCAGCGATCAGCGGCAAACGCACCCGACATGGTCGCCCGATGGAAAATGGATCGCCTATCAATCCGACTACGAGGGCGATGAGCAGTGGGATATTTTCTTCGCCTCACCCAAAACCGGGCAAGTCGTAAACGTCACCAAGACAAGAGAGATCTCAGAAGAGAATCCGTCGTGGTCGCCGAACGGACGCTATCTGGCGTACATGGTGAAGCCCAAGACGTCAGCGTCGTATGAGATCGACGTCTTTGACACGCTCCTACGTGAGACCAAACACCTAACCGCGAACACGCCAGCGGACAAGCTGAACACGAATCCGGTGTGGTCGAGGGACGGGAAGTTCCTCGCCTATACGCAAGAAGAAGCCAAAGGTACGAATTCCAATATCTACCTGGTGGAAGTTTCATCCGGTCAGGGCACCTTGCTAACACCGCACCAGGGCGAGCATCTCTACGCTGCCAACGACATTTCGCCCGATGGTACTTCCCTGCTCGTCACCTCAGACGCGGGCAACGGCTACCAGAACGCAGGCCTGCTGCACATTGCAAGTAAGAAGATCCATTGGCTGACCCAGGAGAAGTGGCAAGTTTCCGGACGCAATTTTTCGCCGGATGGAAAGAGCACTATTCTCGTTGCCGACGTCGACGGAGACACGGAAATTTATCGTCACGACCTCCTAGCCGGCAAGAACACTTCCCTCCGCCTTCCCCAGGGTGTGAATGAGGCGGGAGGCGCGGAGTCAGCCTTCAGCCGCGATGGTGCGAAGTTGCTGTACTACCACAATGGGCCAAATGCGCCCAAGGACGCTTGGGTTTATCATCTCGCGACTGGCAAGTCGACGCAGGTTACCCGTTCGCTCATGGCGGGAATCTCCGCACAACATTTTGTGGAGCCGCTCCTGGTGCATTATCCAAGCCGCGACGGAAAGTGGACAATCTCCGCGCTGCTCTATGTCCCGCGTAACATGCAACGCAGTGGTCAGAACGCGGCCATTGTGTATATCCACGGGGGGCCGGCTGCGCAGTCGGTGAATTCCTTCAATCGTTTCATTCAGCACATCGTCAATCAGGGTTACATGGTGATCGCGCCCAATTATCGCGGCTCAACTGGATACGGGAAAGAATTCCAGCAGGCCAACTTGTTCGACATGGGCGGCGGCGATCTGCAGGATGTACTGGCAGCGGCCGACTTCCTGATGCAGACAGGCTATCCCGACAAAAAGAAGCTGATCGTAATGGGCGGCAGCTACGGCGGTTATCTTACGATGATGGCGGTCACCAAGGCGCCCGAGCTGTGGGCCGCGGGCGTGCCGATCGTGCCTTTCGTGAACTGGTTCACCGAGATTCAGAACGAAGATCCAGTGCTGCAGCAGTCCGACCGCGCAACCATGGGCGACCCGGAAAAAAATCCTGACTTTTTCCGCGAGCGCTCGCCGCTGTTTTTCGTCAATCACGTCAAGGCCCCGCTGCTGCTGCTGGCAGGTGCAAATGATCCGCGATGCCCGGCTGAGGAAACGAAACAGGTCATCGAAGCGGTGAAAAAGCAAGGGGGCGTGGCAGAAGCCAAGATCTATGAGAACGAAGGCCACGGGTTCTCGAAGATCGAAAATCAGATCGACGCCTATCAACGGGTGACCAATTTCTTGAAAGCCCACGTGAAGCCTGCGGATTGCGGCTGCAAGCTGACGGAGTAGGGACTCGCCCGGCTCGCACAGAAAATGCCCACCCATCGCTAGGTAAGGCTTTCCGACCGGCACCGCAGCAACCAGCAGAGGGCAAGAACCCGGTTCATCGCACGCCGGCGACACCTGCGAGAGCTTCCTCGTGCCTATCGGCTGCAATTCTTGTCTGAGACAGAGTTGATTTTCAGTTCGCGAGAATTGCTTGAATCAAGCCAGGGATGGTAAATTCGCAGGCTTCGATGTGCACGGGAATCCCGAGTTCGCGCAAAGTTGCGGAAGTGATGGGGCCGATCGAGGCAAACTGAATGCCTTCGAGTTCCCTGTGGGACAGCCGCCCACGCCCGCCAAGTAGCTGCACGAAATTTCTCACGGTCGAGGAACTGGTAAAAGCGACGAGGTTCGGGCGCCGCTTGGTGTCGCCCATCAAGCTGCGGATGCTCTTCTGCGAAGAAATGGGCACAATCGTCTGGTAGGCTTCGACGACGTCGACCTTGGCACCAAGGTTGTGCAGCTCGCGGGGAATTACGTCGCGGGCGACTCTGGCGCGGGCCAACAGCACCCGCTTCCCTTGCACCTTTCCGCGCAGGCTCTCGACGACCGCCTCAGCCACGTATTGCTTAGGAACAATTGCTACTTTCAAACCTACCTTCTCTGCAGCATCGCGCGTCGAGGGGCCAATGGCGACCACCTTTAGGGAACTCAGATTCGTCGGCTTGATCTTCAGGCGGCCTAGCCGCGAGGCTACGCGCTCGACACCATTTACGCTGGTCAGAATGAGCCAGTCGTATTGGGCAATCCGCTTCAAGGCGGAATCGAGCCTCTGATAAGAGCGCGGAGGGCGAATTTCGATGAATGGGATCTCGATCACTTCCGCCCCGAGATCTTTCAGCCCCAGAGACAGTGCGCTGGCCTGATGAGCCGCGCGTCCGACAAGAATTCGGCGACCGACAAGCGGTTTGGGGCGATCGGTCATGGTTGCTGCGGTTGCGGGTTCTGGGTTCTGTAAACCTGATCGAGGATGGAAGCGCCACCGCGGGAAAGCAGCTTCTGCGCGGCCTGCGTGCCCAGTTGCTCCGGATCTGCGCCATCGCCCGATTCACGCAGCAGCAATTTGCCATCGGGACTGGCTACAATCGCTTCCAGGTGCAGTCTGCCACCCTGCCATTTTGCATTCGCCCCGATCGGCACCTGGCATCCCCCGCCGAGACTGGCAAGCAGGGCTCGCTCGCATGTGGTCTCGGAGCGAGCAGCAGGGTCGTCGAACCGGGCGAGAGCTTGGCGCACACTGCTGTCTCCTGCGCGTGATTCAATTCCTAACGCTCCTTGCCCGGCAGCAGGACACATCATTTCCACCGGCAGGACCTGGCGAATGCGCTCCGTTTTGCCCAGCCGCCGCAGGCCGGCCGAGGCCAGAATGATCGCATCGTATTCTCCGGATTCGAGCTTTCGGAGTCGGGTATCAACGTTCCCTCGCAGGGGATGAACGACCAGGTCTGGCCGAAGGGCTCGCAGCTGTGCTTCGCGGCGCAGGCTGCTAGTCCCAACCCGCGCGCCCTGAGGTAAGGCTTCAACCCCCGAGTAGTTCACTGAGCAGAACACGTCCCGGGGATCCTCGCGCTTGGGAATGGCCGCGAGCTCGAAGCGACCGGCCAGTTCCGTCGGCAGATCCTTCAGGCTGTGAACGGCAAGATCGACCCGACCCTCGGCCAGTGCCTGCTCAATTTCCTTGGTGAACATTCCCTTCGCGCCGACCTTCGCGAGCGCTACATCGATGATCTTGTCGCCGGTAGTGTGAATGATTTCGATCTCGACTTCATGCCCCTGCGCACGCAGGAGAGAAGCAATGTGATTCGCCTGCCAGAGTCCCAATTGAGAGCCGCGAGAACCAATCCTCAGACGCAAGCCCTAGTTTCCTTGCCCTTTCTTGAGGTCCCCGGGAGCCTCGGCCTCAGCTTCCAGTAGATCTGGAGATTTATCGTGCAAGTTGAAGATTTTACGGAATGTTTCTACGAGAATCCCCATCTCGGGACCGGCTGCGGCCTTCAGCGTGCGGATCGGCATGTGCATGATCTTGTTGACGATCCCGTGGGTGAGAGCGTCAACCGCCAGCTCCTGTTCGGGCGTAAGCTTGCCGAGGCGACCGCGCACGCGATCAAGTTCTGCCTGACGAATGGTCTCGAACTGATCCTGCAAAGAAACGATCGTCGGAACTACATGAAGCGTCTGCAGACGCGCATGGAATCGCTCGACCTCGGTCTGAATAATGTTTTCGGCGTGCTCGGCTTCCTGCCTGCGGCTTTGGACGTGTGAGGAGACGGCGTCCTGCAGGTCGTCGATGTCGTAAACGAAGATCCCGTCAAGCTTGTTCATTTCCGGATCGACATCACGTGGCACCGCGATATCGATGAAAAACATGGGGCGGTTCTTCCGCTTCGCCAAGAATCGTTCACCGTGTTCGCGGCGGAAGATGGACACGGGAGCACCGGTAGAAGTGATTACGACATCGGCGCGCTCGCAGCGCTCGTAGAGCTGATCGAATTTGATGGCCTGCCCCCCGAAGTGCTCCGCTAAGGCACAGGCGCGTTCGTAGGTGCGATTGGCGACGAGTACGGGGCCTGCGCCTCGCGTGATCAGATGTCGTGCCGCAAGCTCCGCCATCTTCCCGGCACCCACGATGCAGACCTGCTTGCCTTCCAGCGAGCCGAAAATCCTGCCGGCCAGTTCGACCGCGACGGATGCTACCGAAACCGACGATGAACCCACCGCTGTTTCGGTGCGAACCCGTTTGGCAACCGCAAAGGCGCGAGTAAGGAGCAGATCGAGAAGGGATTGCACAGTCCCTGCGGCCCGAGCCGTCGCGTAGGCCTCTTTCACCTGACCAAGGATTTGTGGCTCGCCGACGACCATGGAGTCCAGGCTCGAAGCCACCCGGAAAACGTGGCGAATTGCATCCTTTTGGCGGAACTCGTACAAATAGGGCTCATAAGGCGCGGGATCCACATTGAAGTACTGCTTGAGAAAATGCCGCAGGTCAGTGCTGCCATTGGCAGTGTGGGCAACAATTTCCACCCGATTACAGGTACTTAGAATCAGGCCTTCGTTCATACCCGGAAGCGTCATGAGACTCTGCAAAGCTTCCGGAAGTTTGCGCTCGGGGATGGCAAGCCGCTCCCGCACCTCGACCGGCGCAGTGCGGTGATTCACCCCAAGCAGTTGCAGGTTCATGGTTTCCCCAGCTGATGAATGGTGCTGAAATAATTCGCGCCCCAAGCGATAATCGCCATGACAAAGGTTCCTGCCGCCAGATACGCTGCTCGCCGGCCGCGCCATCCTGCACTCCAACGCATATAGAGAAGGACCAGATAAACCGCCCAGGTCAAAAGTGTTACCAATATCTTGGGATCGCGGAAGTTGATGTGTCCAAAATTCATCTGCGCAATCACGAGCCCAATGGCCAATCCAGCCGTCATGAAGGGAAACCCGATCAGCAAGGAACGCAGACCAATCTCATCCGTGACCTGAAGAGCCGGGAAGCGGGAAAGCAGCCAAGCCGGGCGCTTTGCCTTCAATGCCCGTTCCTGCAAGAGGTAAACCAGGCTAGCACTGAAGCTGAGCACCAGGGCGGCGTATCCGGAGAAAATCAGCGAAATGTGCGCGATCAACCAGCCGCGCTTCGCGGTTTCCGAAGCCACAACAAAAGGCTCCTGCCGCATTACTCCCAAGAACGTCAGAATGAAGACCAGGGGAAAAACGACGATTCCGGGGGATGTGGTCCCATAAATCAGGTAGACCAGCAGGAAAACCACCATGATGAGGAACGCCAGCATGGATCCGGCAAGCGAAAGAGTGGCCAGACCAAGTTCGCCCTGCTGATTCACGGCCTCAGCGATGGCAACGAAGTGAAAGACCATCCCGAGATAAGCGGCGTGCAGCGCGATCCGATCGAGGATTTCCTTGGTGCGGGTTAGCGCCACCAACACATACACGAGACCGAGCCCGTAGAGCGCGAGCGCAACTCGCAACCATAGGTTTGGCATGTGAAAACCGAAGCGGCACGAATTCCGGGCCGTTCAGTCCATTATATCGGCTCAGGCCACCGGTTCAGGACATCCCGCGTCCTCGGATCGGGCTTCGACCTCGCCGCTGCCTACGAAGCGCGCTTGAGGCGTTCGCGATTTCGCGTGTTGCGAATCGCCTTGGTATAACCGTGCGTCTTCTTGGCCTCGCGGAGCAGGTGCTCGGCTTTGAAGCGGCGCGGACCAAACTCCTCAGGACGTACTCCGTCGATGGGCAGCAGGGTTGCCCGTGCCTTGAGCCGGTCCAAGGCTTCGGTCGGAAAATCCTTCACCTCGAGCAGCTCCTCCCAGTGAGTGAAGTAGCCGTGCCGCTTGCGATGGCTGACGATGTTATAAGCGACATTCTTGGCAACCCCAGGCAACTGGGTCAGCTCTTTTGGGCTTGCGGTATTCAGATTGATGATATCGGCCATAGGGATCGATTGGATGACAGCGAGGAGCGTTTGTTTACTCCCTGTGTCAAGGATGAGCATTCCAAGATCTCGGGCAACAGCACGCGGTCCGATGAATCCAATGAAATCTGGACCCGTTTTGTGGACCTGCAGACGTCATGGAAATGTGGCTGCCAAAATCCAGGATGGGCAAAAGCTTTTTGGTCGTCGCAGGTGGGTTGCTGGTTCTCATTTTGAGCGCGGCCCTGCTGCTCGATCGCTACTGGCCCTTTCGCGAGGGGGCCCTTCAACGCGAGCTGGGGCAGGCCGCTTCTGCAGGCGTACGCTTTCGCACTTTCAAGACAAAATACTTCCCGCCCGGTTGCCTCGCGGAAGGCGTCGTTTTTCAGCGCGAGCAATCCGGCCCGCCTCTGATCACGATTCAGCGGCTCACCGTCCGAAGCAATTTCTTGGATATGCTTCATCATCATGTCTCCATCATTCGAGCCGAAGGCACGCGGGTAAACTGGCAGAAAGAGCAGAGCAAACCCGAGCCGAAGTCCTCCGTTACGGTGGTCGACCGACTGATTGCGGATGATGCCGTACTGGAAGTAGCTCGCACTCCTCGCCACGAACCTCTGCGGTTCGTCTTCCACAAGTTCGAAGTGAGAAATCTAGGGGGACGCAGTCCATCGAGTTTTACCGCGGAACTCGACAATCCACTCCCTCGCGGCCTGTTGCTGGTTTCCGGTCATTTCGGTCCGTGGAACAGTTTGGCTAGGAGAAGAACCGCACCCGAGGGCGAGTACACACTCCAGAATGCAGACCCGAGCGTGTTCCACGCCATCGCCGGTGTGATTTCGTCCCAAGGACGATTCAGCGGGACATTCGACAACCTGGCGGTTCAGGGACAAACTTCGACACCTGTACTCACCGTGGTCAGCACCCATCACGGGTTCGGTCACCGGAACCCCGCATGCAGGTGACCATCCCCCCGGCCAGGAGAAGTTCGAGAAAAAGTTGGGGTTGTCGAGCACATTTGATATTGAAAACGCACGCTTCACGCAGGAGCAGACACAGCTCAACTTGAGCAAGATCGCCCAGGAGCCTCACCAGAAACGCCCCGATCTCGCGAGCGCCGGCCAGCATTCGGGGACGCGTATCCGTGGAAAACGGGGTGGCCCGGTTTTCCGAGTTAGTGGTGACGGACCAGGATGCCCGGGCAAACCTTCACGGAGAATTTGGACTCCTTGATCAGCGGGTGAACCTGCATGGCGAGTTGAAGACGGCAGACAACCTGACCAAGGCTACACACGGAATCAAAGCCATTTTCGCCAAGGTGATTGAGCAGTTCATCAAGAAAGAGCCCCATGAGACGGTAGTGCCGGTAAGAATCGGTGGGACCTACCGCCACCCTCAGTTTGGATTGGACCTGAGCAAGAGGATGTGAGCTCAGTGTTTCTTCTTGGCACTCTTGGCCGGCTTGGGCACCTGCTTTTTGGCCGAAGCCTTTGCCGGTTTCTTCGCTTCAACCTTTTGTGAAGTTGTGACCTTCTCGGCAGGTTTCGGCGCTTTAGCAGGCTCTGGAGTTTTTGCAGCAGCCTTGGCTGGAGCGATCGCCGGAGCTGCCGGCGCAGGTTCGCCCTTGCCCTTCTTCTTCCCTTTGGCCGTCGCTTGTGCGGGTGCCTGGGCCGGAGTGGCCGCAGCCGCGGCCTTGCCACGCCCCCTCTTAGGCGGTGGCGGGGGTGGCGGGGGCGGGGGTGCCAGCGGTTTCAAGAAGTTCATGCGCTCAGTACGCGAGCGTAATTTTCCATCGAGCAGAAGCATGAAAACGTCTTCTGAAATCTTGGGATAGTCGGGGAGTTGCGGCGTGATCAGCAACTCGGTCATCTCTGGCAGCGGGATCTTCTGCTGCACCTCTCGCCATTTGGTGAAGAAGTTTTTGATCTTCTGAGCGACGGCTTGCTGCCGCGATGTAACGGCAAGGAACAACACCATCTCTGGACGCGCGCTGGAGAGCAACTTCCAGGTACGCGAAGGCGTAGCCGCTTCTTTTCCGGTCAGGCGCTTGGAAAGCACCTTCGCGTGATCTTCAAGATCGCGCCAGGCTTCGGCCAAGTCGCGCCGCGGAATCATCTTGCGGATGTCAGTGGATTCTTTTTCGGTCAAACGCGCAGTCAAGAATTGGAGCATCGCGGGTGCAGGCGCGGGCGCGTACCCCAGATCCACCATCTGCTGGCGCGTTTTCATCAATTGCGAAAGACCGTTGGTGTCGATCTTGGCGGTAGTCCAATGCGGGCTCAGTATCTTCAGCCAGCCTTCTTTTTCAAACACCCGGGCCACATTCAACGGATCGTCTTCATAGGCCAATTGTTCGATCTCGTATCCAATGGCGCGATCCGTGATGTACTCGATATAGTTGTTCTCTTTTGCCGAGTCGTAACGCGCCTGTGTGCGCTCCTCGATTGGCCAATGGAATCGCGCAGCAAAACGCGAGGCGCGAATCAATCGCGAGGGGTCTTCCACAAACGAGTAGTTGTGAAGAATGCGCAGCACTTTCAACTCAATATCGGCCGCGCCGTTGAACGGATCCATCAACAGTCCGCGAGAACCTGGATTCAGAGACAACGCCATCGCATTGACAGAAAAGTCGCGGCGGCGGAGGTCCTCGATGATTGTCGCCGGCGTGACCACCGGCGGCTTCCCGGTCTTCTCATGACGCTCAATACGAGCGCTGCTGATCTCGGCGCGAACTGCGCCTGGAAGCGTCAGGTACAAAGTTCCGAAGTAGTCGTCGGCACCGCCGATCACGGCTCCGGCTCGTTCAAATTCCTTCTGCAGTTTGAGAGGATTGCCTTGGACGGTGAAGTCCAGGTCGCGAATGGGGAAGCCGGTAATGATGTCGCGGACCGCACCGCCGGTCAGATATAAATTCATCCCGGCATTCCTTGCGACGTCCTGAACCAGGGTGACGCCCTTCTGCTGCTGGGGCGACAGCCTCAATTCCATCGTGTATATGTAGTCAGCCATTCTGGATCGTGAGCTGCTGCGCTACACCGCACCTGCTATCCCTGGGTCAAATCCAAAACGCGGTATCCCGCTTATCCCGATTTCCACAGCCTGTGGAAATTCTTGGCGGGGCTGGATGTAAGTGCTTATAAATGAGCAGGATAGTTTCATCTCGCCAGATTGAACGAACTACAAAAAATAACATAACGTTATTATTTTGGCTACTGTTGAGCTGGATACCTGAAGGAAAGGGCGTAGGAAGTGCGAGAATCGGAAAGAATCGGCTCACCGGGTAATCGGTCCATCGGAGATGACTTTTCCTCCGATGATCAGAAGACCCGATCATCCGATCACCCGATTCCATGCCTTCGACCCACAAGAAAGTAATCGTCCGCAAGGTGGACCGCGATACGGTTAACGGTTATGTCGCCGCGCACTTTGTGCATGAGAGCAAGCTGGAACTCCTGAACACCACCGGCAACGTGGTGGCCATCGAGCTGTCGGACATCAAGTGTGTTTTCTTCGTGCGGGAGTTCGGGGACACCGATTCCCTCTCGCGCAAGACGTTTACCACCCGTCCACGCGCCGAAGGACTGTGGGTAAAGATCAAGTTTAAGGACGGCGAAGTCCTCGAAGGTCTGATGCCGAATGATTTGAGTTTGAACACCTCAGACGGGTTCCTGATCAATCCTCCCGATCTTCGTTCGAACGTTCAGCGCATGTTCGTTCCGCGCACTGCGCTGGAATCACTGACGGTGCTTGCGGTGATCGGCGCCACGCGCCGTCAGCGTCGCGGCTCCGAGGATGTGCGACAGGTACCCATGTTCGGGGAGTGATCCCAGGTTGCAAGCAAGACCATCGTGTTAACCCAAGCGGCCTGCATTCGCAGCGCCCCGGAGTGGCGATCGGCCCGGGTCCTTTCAGGTTCGATTCGGGCTCCTCCGATTTACAATGCGATTTACCACATGAAACTTTCTGAAATCGCACAGCAGCTGGGAGCGCGGCTGGAGAATGGTTCTCCGGACAGCGAGATCAAGGGAATTGCCGGAATTGACAAGGCCCAGCCCGGCGAACTGACGTTTATTTCAAACCGGAAATATGGCCCGCTGGCGCGCACCACCAAGGCTTCGGCCATCATTGTCGCGGAAGATTTTCCGGCAGCCGATTCCGGGGTTGTGCTGCTAAGGAGCAAGAATCCGTACCTGGATTTTGCTCGGGCGCTCGAACTGTTCTATCAACCCCCACGCTATCCGCCAGGAATTCACTCGACAGCGGTCATCGCTCCATCTGCCAAGCTTGGTGCGGACGCACACATCGGCCCCTATGTTGTGATCGGTGAAGACGTCGAGATCGGCAACGACGCTGTCGTGCTTGCCCATGCGGTGATCTATCGCGGGGTCAAGATCGGCAGCAACTTTGTGGCCCACTCCCACGCCATCGTGCGCGAATTTTGCCGAATCGGAAACAACGTGGTCTTACAGAACGGCGTGGTCGTGGGGGGAGACGGTTTCGGATTTGCCAAGGATAGCTCCGGGCATTGGCGCAAGATCGTGCAGTCCGGGCCTGCGGTCCTTGACGATGATGTCGAGATTCAGGCGAATGCTTGCATTGACCGGGCCAGCGTAGGGGAAACGCGCATTCGTCGCGGGACCAAGGTGGACAACCTCGTGCAAGTTGGACACGGGTCAAGCGTTGGCGAGGATACGTTGCTTTGCGCCCAAGTGGGCCTTGCAGGTTCGACCGAAGTTGGAAACCTCGTGATTCTCGCGGGCCAAGTTGGAGTAGCCGGTCATTGCAGGATTGGCGATGGCGCCATCGCCACGGCACAAAGCGGGATTCCGAATGACGTTCCCTCGGGTGCCGTTGTCAGCGGCTATCCGGCAATCGATAACAAGCTGTGGTTGCGCTGCGTGGCCGCGTTCAACCGGCTTCCCGAGCTGGTGAAGTTGGTAAGAGGAAAATAGCTCCCGTCGTTGTGGCTCACCCTTAAAGATCGCGGGCAATCGCGGTAATCGCGCAGGAAAGCCTTTCATCAAGAGCCCGGCTTCAGGGAGCCTGCCTTCCCAGGCTGGCTCCGATATTGCTCAGGCAGGGTGTCGTTAATCGTTCTGCGAACCCTTTCCATCAACTCAAAACGGTCTCCAAACTGCGAGGTCGGGATCGGCTCGTGAAAAGTCACCAAAACTTCTCCCGACTTAACGGCGAACCTGCCCTTAGGCATTACATAGTGAGTGCCCGCGATGGTAACCGGAACCACCGGCACTTGGCAGGTCTCGGCGAGATAGAAGGGACCCTTCTTGAAAGGCATCAGTTTGCCGTCAAAGGAACGGCCGCCCTCGACAAAGATGGTCATGTGGATTCTCTGCTTCACCACCTGCTCTGCGGCCCGTACCGCGGCAATCCCAGCTTCGCGGTTACCCCGGTCCACCGGCACCAGGGACCCCATGCGCATCGCCGAACCAAGCAGGGGATATTTGAAGAGCCCATGCCTGGCCATCACCGATGTGCGACGCGGTATGATTGGCAACAAAAGCGGCGGATCGATATTAGAGACGTGATTCGCCATGAAGATATACGTGGCATTGGGATCCAGTTTTTCAAGACCAGTCATCCTTACGCGCACTCCCGCCAGACGAACACCGGTGATGGCTCCCCACATGCCGAGCCGATATAACGGCATGATATTTCCGGTGAGGAAGGCATAGGGCATGCAGATCACCGCCACAATCGGCAAGGCGACTGCCCAAAAGGTCAGCATGGCGACAGTTCGGATCATGGGGTTGAAGTTCCGGACAACCACTCTACTCGTGCTCGTCGTTGCTCAGAGGTGACCGACGGCAAGTCGGCTATTTCGTAGAACCGCATTTTGCGGCCCTCCAGCTTCCACTGGAATTCCAGGCGCTCCCCTTCTCGCCGCACCGCGATATGGATGATAGCTCCGGGCCCTACCTTCTCAATCTCCTGCCCAAAGTCACGGCCAGGCTTGGATCCGTTGATAGAAATAACTTCATCGTCGGCCTTCACCCCGGCCTTGTCGGCATCCGACCCCGGATGCACGCGAACAATCGTGGGCGGCCTATCGAACTTCTGCACCGCATCGAAACCCGGGTCTGCATAGAGCAAGTCTAAGATTTGGACGTGAAGCCCGACCGGGGCGAAGAAGCTGTCCCACGGGATTTCGCGCACTCCGCTCACGTAGTCTGCAAAAAACTGATGAAAATCGGCGCCCGTCAAGGTCTCGACGGCACTCAGGACACCTTCGCTGTCGGAGAAAAACGTCCCCCGCTTGGCATAGTGCTGGTTCATCCAGCGAAACAGCGTTTGCAGAGACTGCTTGCCGTGCGTGAGTTCCCGCATGCGCAGGTCGAGCAGAACTCCGAGCAATTCCCCTTTGTTGTAGTAGGAAATACTGCGCTCCGGGAGGCCAAAATAGGGATATTTCTCCAGCCAAGCCTCCAGGCTGGCCTGTTCGACCGATTGGGTCAGGTGCGCAGGACGGCTCTGGAGCTCACGAACATTCTGGGAAAGACGATACAAGTACCGGCGCTCATCGAGCACGCCCGCCTTCAGCCGAATGAGATCAGAAACAGCAGAATCCACTCCTTCGCTGAACCACAAGGCAGTCGTGTAGTTCTCGCCCGTGTATTCGACGGGCTCAAGCGATTGCGGGCGAATCCGTTTCACGTTCCAGAGATGAAAGAATTCGTGCGCGCTGACGGAAGTGAAGGGGTCAAGGTCGTTTTCGATCTCCTCGCGCGAAACCGTGATGGCAGTCCCGTATGCATGCTCCATCCCACCGTCACCCGAATCTGCCGTAAAGTGGAAAATAAATGTGTAGGTTTGGAACGGGCAGTCATTCATCCAGGAAGTAGCCGCTTCCGTAATCTTCTCGAGCGGAGGCACAATCCGCCCCAGGATGGAAGCCGCTTGCGCAGAATCTACCACCACTCGATAGGTTCCGCACCTGCCTGTGAAATCACTCTCCTGGAATGTCCCGATCTCAACCGGCGAGTCTACCAAAAGGTCGTAATTCGCCGCTGTAAGGTCGGCGGCAGGCTGGGGCTGCGCCGACACGACCCTCCAACCTGCGGGAACATTCTCGAATTTGACTTGGCTTTCCTGGGAGCGGGTATTGTCCGTATACAGCAGAATCTCGGCGAGATTGAAAAATGCATGCTGTGGATTGAGTTCCGCGCCGTAAGGACCTGGGTTATTCACGAACATTTGATAATCGATACGCGCACCCTTGCCGGCTCCATTCATCCGCCAGCGACTCTTATTCAGCTGCATCAACCGAATAGGATGGCCCACTAGATCGAAAGCTCGCATGGAGTCGATGTACTGGGCAAAATCGCGTACCTGGTAAAGAGCATTCCAGACCGGGAGTTGGACATCCTCGGCATCCGGCCCAGGAGGAAGCTCCATGGAGACCTCGACCAGATGACGAACTGGATCGGCCAGGTTGACCGAGTAGCGAACCACAGCCTGCAAGGCCGGGCACGATAGCAGCAGCAACACGGTACTCAAGGCAAGTCGCCCCTTGGCTCGCATTCAGTGTGCCGCCTCAAGTTGTGCAAGTTTTCGTAGACTGTGGGGCAATTTCTCGTAGATTCCGCCGAAACCGCCGTTGGAAAGAATTGCAATCACGTCGCCAGTACGCATTTCGGGAGCGCAGATGCTCACGATCGCGTCAACGTCCTGGAGGACGCGGGCGTGGTGGCCGCGCCGGGCCAGCTCCGCCGCAACCGAATTCACGTCGAGCCTCTCCTGTTCCGGGATTGATTCTGACTTGAATACGTTCGCAATGACGACCTCGTCGGCAAGAGAAAGGCTGTTCGCGAGTTCTTGCTGAAAGACATTGCGGCGCAAAGTGTTCGATCGGGGTTCGAGGATTGCCCACAGACGGCGGCCTAGATAGCGGGTCCGCAGAGCTTGCAAGGTGACTGCGATTGCCGTCGGATGATGAGCGAAGTCGTCGATGATGGTCATACCATTGATCTCCGCTTTGACCTCCAAACGGCGTTTAACGCTCTTAAAGCTCTTCAGCGCCGTCGCGATCGCGTCAGACGAGATGCCATAATCGCTGGCTAGCGCCGCAGCCGCCGTCGCGTTCGAAACGTTGTACTCGCCCGCCAGGCCGAACTCGAAGTCAGCCCATCGAGAGCCATTCTTCATCACCGTCCAGAAAGTTCCAGTCGGGCTGAATTGGATATTTTCGATTCTCCAGCTCGCGTCAGCGCTTTTTCCATAGCGCTCGATTGGACAGAAGGCTTTCGCCACGCAGCGCTGAATGCTATCTCCCGTGTCAAAAGCGACAATCCGGCCGCGTTGCGGGACCAGGTTTACCAGGCGTTGAAAGGCAGTTTCCACTGCCTCAAGGTCTTTGTAGATGTCGGCGTGGTCGAATTCCACAGAGGTGAGAATCAAGCCGTCGGGGAAATAGTGCAGAAACTTCGGGCCCTTGTCGAAGTATGCCGTGTCGTACTCGTCGCCTTCGAGGATGAAATGGTTCCCGTCTCCCAGCTGAAAACTTCGACCGAAGTTCTCGGCGATGCCGCCAATGAGAAATGACGGCTTCTTGCCCGCAACTTCAAAAATCCATGAGAGCATTGAGGTGGTCGTAGTTTTGCCGTGGGTGCCTGCCACGACCAGGACCTCTTTGCCTTTGAGAAATTCCCCGTGCAACACCTGCGGCAACGAGCAAAACGGGATGCGCTGGTTGAGTAAGGATTCGAGCTCAACATTGCCGCGCGAGATGGCGTTTCCCACCACGACCAGATCAGGCTTGGGCTGCAAGTTCCCGGCTGCAAACGGCTGCGAGACCGGAATTCCGAGTGCTTTCAGGAAGTCCGACATTGGAGGATAGGCAGCGGCATCAGAACCGGTGACCTGGAACCCTCGTTCGGCAAGCATCCCGGCGAGCGAGGCCATAGCGGTTCCGCAAATTCCAATCAGATGAATGTGCTTGGTCTTCATGTTCCTTCAGTTCGTGTCCCTTAGTCCGGTTCGCGATAGTGTGACGACGAAAGGAATCAAAACACACGAGGAAGTTAGATTGTAGGTGATTCTGTGATCGCGAGGTTTACGCCCGAAGTCCCCGCCTGAAGTCGTGCCCCGACACCCATGGGCAAAGTGACGTTGGATCGTGAAACGTGTCCAGACCGTAAACCGTAGGCGATGGGTACTCCTAGATCGCCCACTATCCTCATGATCACGTCTTCCAGGGTGTACGGCTGATTGCCGGGCTGAACACAATCGAACATTTCACCGAAAATGATTCCACGAACCTCCGCAAATTTACCCGCAAGTTTCAATTGCATCAGCATGCGGTCAATCTGATACGGCTTGGCCGCGACGTCCTCGATAAACAACACCGCGTTCTCGGTGCAGATTTCGTATGGCGTGCCAAGAGAAGCGGCCAGCATCGATAAACATCCACCGTAGAGGAGGCCCTCGGCGGAACCTGGGACGAGCACCTGCATGGCGGAATTGGCTGCAAAGTTAAAGTTGGGATCGCAAGCCCCGAACACCGCGGCCCATGAACCTGGGTCGATGCCGTCCTCCTTGGCAAAATCCTTCGCCACCATGGGACCATGAAAGGTGACCAGTCCGGCCGCCTGGTTCAAATACGTCATTAGGCTCGTGATGTCACTGTAGCCGACAAACGCCTTGGGATTGGCGGCGATCTTGTTGATGTCGAGCAGAGGCAACAGATAGTTCGCGCCGTAGCCGCCTCGCGCGCACAGGACTGCCTTCACATCCTTGCGAACGAACATGGCCTCGAGTTCGCGCGCACGCCGTTCCGCCGAGCCAGCAAAATAGAGATCACGATCGAAGACGGAGTCTTCAAATACGACGTTGTAGCCTAAGCCCCGCAAGGCGTCGCAACCGGTATCAAAGTCCTGCCGAACGAAATTGCTGGCGGGCGCGACGATTCCGACGGTTTCTCCCGGACGGAGCGATCGAGGCTTGAGAGTTGCCGCTTTCCTGGACGCGACCATACTAAAAAAGGTACTCGCCGCGGCAGATGATTTGCGCCGGTCCACGAAGGAGAACTTGGCCATCCCATTGCACGCTTTGTGTCCCGCCGGGAGCGTGTACGCGTACCGGCGACTTGGCCCGCTTGCTGAAGATGGATGCTACCGCCGCCGCGCACGAGCCAGTACCGGAGGATTGCGTTTCGCCTACGCCCCGTTCAAAGAATCTGACCTCGATGTTCTCCGTGTTCTGCACTTTCACGAACTCAACATTAATCCCATGCTGGAAATCATGGTGCTTTCCGATTTCCGCGCCTTCGGCCTGCCAGCCGACGGGGAACTCGTCCACGAAAACCGAGAAATGAGGATTGCCCATAGAGACGGGAATCCCACGCACTTCTCCGAAAGCAACCTTGATCGAAAATTCGTCCCCTACCTGTGGTTCACCCATGGCAGTTTCAAATTCGAAGAGCAGATCGGAGTGCGAGATCAGGGTGCAGGCCTTGATTCCAGCGCCGGTGCGAACCGTTACTTCTTCGCGCGGATTCTCCGCGCAAAGATAAGCCGCAACGCAACGTGTGCCATTACCGGAAATCTCGGCTTCCCCGCCGTCGGCGTTCAGTAAGCGCGCGCGAATGTCCGCATCCTGCGCCGGAAATAACCACTCAACCCCATCGGCGCCAACCCCGTTGTGGCGTCCGCAGATCGCCCGGGTGAAAGCCACCAGATCTGCCGGAGCGTGCATTCCATCGATGATCAGGAAATCGTTCCCGCAGGCGCTGGCCTTGGTAAATGGAACAGCCGTCATTCAGCTTGCACCGGGCCTAGCGCGGCCACACTGTCGAAGTCTTTCGAGGAGCGAAGTAGTCCGAGAATGCTGGCTTGTTTCTTGCGCGTACCCTCGCAGTCGAAGCGCAGGCGCACGTGCACCGGCGTAGCGGCGATTTGAACGTTCTGCATCATGGAGTGAAGCGGCTCGAGCAATCCATTCACCGCCTGCCCAATTTGCTCTGCGCTCTTACCGGTTACCTCATAAGAATGGACCATGACCTTCAAATTCAGAAAACGTTCCACCAACCCGAGCAAGGAAAGGACCCCGAGCACCATGAAGGTGGCGAAGATTGCCGTAACGTAAAGCCCCCCACCCACCGCCATACCGACCGAGGCCACGACGAACAATGTTGCTGCCGAGGTAATCCCCGTAACCAGGTCTCCCCGAGCGTGAATGATCGAACCCGCTCCGATGAAGCCAATTCCCGGAATGATTTGGGCGGCAATGCGCGTGTGATCACCGGTATGCTGGCCGGCAAGCTGATCTGAAAGCAGCGTGAACATAGCTGCACCGACGCAAATGAAAAGGTTGGTGCGTAGTCCAGCCGGGCGGTGCTTCGCCTCGCGCTCAAGGCCGATGAGACCGCCGAGCACGGCTGCAATCAGCAATCTCCACAAGTCCGACCAAAGTACGGTGATGTGCACAGCATGTCCTGAACGGAGATGTTTTGCTCGGATTTTAACACCGTGTGAGCACCGCGATAGGGGGGCGGTTAACGCAGCTGATTACTCTTTCGGGTCTGGTAGATCGTCGCCGGCGGCTGGCCGCTAACGTGAAGGACGAGGATGGCGTCGAGTTCGTCTTGGTTGACGTTTTTCGCGACATCGTCGGATTCCAACGACACCACATAATCCACGTATGAGGAAGGATGCGCCAAAGCCCTTTCCCACAGTCCTTCGGGATCGGTGGGGCGCTTCCAGGGACGGTGGTTGCCCTCATTGATCACCTGCGAAAGAGGAATTCCCGCGCGCTGGAAAGCACCAGGATGATCGCCCAGGTACATCAGGAACTTCGAATTCGGCGGCATGGTTGCAAAGATCGACGCCAGCTGCTTCTCCAGCGCGATTCGACTGTGTGCGTTGACTACGGCTTCCTGGTAGCTGACAACTCCCGTCTCCCACGCGTGAGCGTATGTCACAAGCGTAAGGCCCAGAAAGCCTGCGCCAACAATCACGGCGGTGCGGGTAGTCGCGGCGAAGCGGATCAGACCGTAGGCAGCCATTGCACCAAGCACCGCGAAGGCGGGAACCAATTCCACGCCGTAGCGGACGTTGTAATAGGAAAACGGCCACCAGACGGGAACGAAGATCGGAACTCCACCATGTGCGATCGACTGCGCATAGAAGGGCACCGGGATCCACAGCAAAAGCAATGGCCAGAGCCTTCGTTGGAATAGGACAACGATGGTTGTCCCCAGCAGCAACAGGGCCACCCAGAGCATTTGCAAAATCCTGGTGGCAAAGCTCTGGCCGTGTTCGGAGATTCCTCCCGCGGCGAGATTGAGCTGCGCAGCTTTGAAGAAATAGCGAAACGAAGTCTTCAGATCGCCGCTACCGGGATGCGGCGGGAAACCCTGGATCGCCGTCTTTTGTTCGATTGCCTTGGCCGAATACGGCCCGTTGGCAAACTCCAGTGGATTGCCATAGACACCAGCGTTATAGCCGAGCCAGAGCAAGGGAGCAATTGCAGCGATGATTGCTAGCTTCACTGCGCCGGGGCGCAGGGGCGAGAATCTGGCAGTCAGTGCCAACGCCACCGCAATCGTCACCACGACAGCCGCCAGGAACCAGCCGTCGTAGCGGGTCAGACTGGCCGCGGCCAGGCACAAAGCAGTCCAAACCAAGGCGCGGTTGGCGCGCGCATGGTCTCCAGCACGGCAGAGCTTCAGCCCTTGCGCAAAGAAGACCAAGGTCCAGATGAAAAAGGCAAGATACACCGGCTCGGTCATTGCGGTCGACTGCAGGTAAATGACGTTTGGATTCAGGGCAAATCCCGCAGCTGCAAGCCACGCCGTAAATCTCACGGTTGTGCGGACCTTGGAGCCGGCAGCATCGGGGAGAACAGTCCGAACCAGCCTGAAAATTCCAAGCGTACTGAATACATAGGCCAGCATCGACGGAAACGAGCCCCCGATTCCGGTTTGCCACAACCAGCGAAAAGCCACGAACGGGAGCATCAGAAGGTGCGGCAGGGGCAGCCAGACGGTGCCGAGTTGTAGCGGCCCAGGAGTCCGCGAGTCGATCACCCGGCGCGCAATGTTCATGTGCGCCACAGCATCGCCGAAAAGCACGACCTGGTCCTGCCGCAGGAAGTACAGGAAGGTAGCAATGGAAATGGCCGCCGCTATCTGTGTGACCAGGAGAAGGTCGGTGTCGGCTTTCAGCGCTCGAGGTTTCATTCCAGGTGAGTCAATTCACGGAATATGCCGAAGCGCCCGTCGATGTCCTCTCGGGTAAGCGACTGCAGGCGCTCCGTACCAAAACGCTCAACGGCAAAAGATCCCATCACGCCACCGTAGAACAAGGCCCGCTTGATAACTTCACGGTTGATTTCGTTCTGCGAGGCGATGTACCCCATAAATCCGCCGGCAAAGGAATCACCTGCTCCCGTCGGGTCGACGACTTCCTCAATCGGCAACGCCGGCGCCCGGAAGGGGTGGCTGCCGATACCAAAGGCCCCCTCGCGGAAGAAAATCGTAGCGCCATATTCCCCGTGCTTGATCACGAGCGCCCGCGGTCCCATCGAAAGCACTTTGCGCGCAGCACGAGGCAAGCTGGGCTCATTGGCGAGCATTTTCGCCTCGCCGTCGTTGATGAGCATTACATCAACCCGCTTGAGGGTTTCCCGCAAGTCCGGATTCGCGCCCTGAATCCAGAAATTCATCGTGTCCCCACCGGTCAGCCTCACGCCGGAAAGCTCCCGGCGGACCGCAGACTGCAGCGCCGGATGAATATTGCCCAAAAAAAGAACGTCAGAATCCTTGTATTCCGCGGGGATGCGCGGCTCGAATTTCTCAAACACGTTCAACTCGGTAAACTCGGTTTTCGCTTCATTGAGATTGTCGAGATAATGCCCGCCCCAACGGAAGGTTTTTCCTTTCGCGTGTTCGATACCGCCGGTGTCGACGCCTCGTTTCTTAAGCACGTTCTCGTGTTCGGCGGTAAAGTCTTCGCCGACAACAGCCACCACCCGAACCTGAGTGAAGTAACTGGCGGAAAGAGAGAAATAGGTCGCCGATCCACCGAGGACGTTTTCCTTGCGACCGGCGGGGGTAGCGATGTTGTCGAATGCCATGGAACCGACGACGAGTATGCTCATGTACGTTGTGTCATTCTGAACCGTGTTAAGGAGGAGTCTGTTCTAGGTCCCCAGATACTTGGAGAGAATCAGCTTCAATCTTTCCGTTGCGGCCTGCGGAATCTTGCTCCGATCGGTGATGATCGCGTGCGCCAGAGCCGACCCGCACTTGCAAGTTCGCTCCTTCGGCATGGCCGCTACCGCTTCACGCACGACGTTGCATGCATTTTCGGCGTTCTTCACCAGCACAGCTACGATCTGATCAACCGTCACCGAATCGTGGTGCGGATGCCAACAGTCGTAGTCTGTCACCATCGCCACTGTGACGTAGCAGATCTCAGCCTCGCGAGCGAGCTTCGCCTCCTGCAAGTTGGTCATGCCAATCACATCCATTCCCCAGCTGCGATAGAGATTCGACTCAGCCTTGGTCGAGAATTGCGGGCCTTCCATGCAGATGTAAGTGCCGCCGCGTTTGCCGACCACATTGGCCTTCTTGCAGGCCGCGGCCAGGGTTTCCGACAGTTGGGGGCAGACGGGGTCAGCGAAGGCCACGTGGGCAACCACGCCATTCCCAAAGAATGTGTCGACGCGGTGTCGCGTACGGTCGACGAACTGATCGGGGATCACGAATTCCAAAGGCTTGTGCTCTTCCTTGAGCGACCCGACCGCGGAAACGGAAAGAATGCGATCCACTCCGAGCTGTTTGAATCCGTAAATATTCGCGCGAAAGTTCAGTTCGCTTGGCAGGAGGCGGTGTCCGCGCCCATGACGCGCAAGGAATGCCACTTTCTTTCCCTCGAGCGTGCCAAGCACGTATGCGTCCGAAGGGGCGCCGAACGGAGTTTCCTGCGGGACTTCGTGAATGTCGGTGATGCCGGGCATGTTATACAGCCCGCTACCCCCAATGATTCCAATTTCTGCTTGCGCCAAGACTGCCCCTCGTTCGAAGTTGCGAATCGCGATTATACAATCTCGGCTACCAAACGTCCTTCGTGCCCGTCTATTGAAGCAGTGAGAAACGCAAGACAAGGCGGCGGCTTCATTCATCAAGTGACGGTGTTCGCGATGGTTCTGGTCGGCGGACTGGCTCTAGCAATGACCCAGGAAAATCGCGGGAGCGCGGGCTCAGCCTCCATGATTCATCTTTCCCGAGCCGCCACTCAGATGGGGATCGACAAGGGGGAGATCGCCAAATTCCAGAAGGTATTCTCGGTGACGGTTGCTCAGCTATTTGAAGAAATGGTTCCTAAGCACAACGTGCAAGTGCGCAGTTTCTTCATCGACAAGTATCTCGTAACCAATTCCCAATTCAAACGCTTCGTCGATCGGCATCCTGACTGGCAGCCGGGCAAGGTACCCTCCCGCCTGGATAATGGTAACTACCTCCAGCATTGGGTGCGGGATACGGTTGCAGCCGGCAAGGAAAATCATCCCGTCGTGAATGTGAATTGGTATGCGGCAACCGCCTATTGCCAGGCACAAGGCAAGCGGCTGCCATCCGAAGCCGAGTGGGAATACGCGGCGCGGGGAGGTCTGGAATCACGGTTATTCCCTTGGGGAGACGAACCGGCAAGCCCGAAACTCGCAAACTACTCCTCCGGCAAACTTCACACGACATCTCCTGTCGGCAGCTACCCGCCGAATGGCTACGGGATTTACGACATGGCGGGCAACGTGTGGGAATTCCTGGCCGATGAGTGGGGCAAGTATCCTGCGCTGTCCGCCGACACCACAAACAAGGATTCTTCTCCACCGCCGTTTTTGGAAGTTCGTACTCGACGGGTAATTCGCGGAGGAAGCTTTGATGGAGACCCGATCAATCTGTGGGTGGAATATCGCGATAGCCATCCCCCGGAAGGCTCCCAGCCATTCGTGGGGTTCCGCTGCGCGCAGTAATACTACTGAGGAGTTGCGGCGTCGGCGAACACAAACCGCCGAAAAGCGTCGGTAATGGCTGGATCGATGCTTTCCGTTACCAGAACCGTATTCCCTTTCACCTCGAGGACAATCCCACCATCTTCCGTCTTCCAGCTATGGCTGCCGCTCAAGGTCAGCAGAGTTTTCAAGTCGGACGGCAACTCAGTACCTGCCGGGGCGCTGGCATTCTTATATCTCTGCTGTATTCCTCGCGCATAAACAGCGGCAAACTGAGCTGCGGCCTTTGTATTCGCCCATCGCGAGACGAATACCAGTCCGAGGGGGCCTGCAGGGTTGCCCTTTGGTTTTACTGAGTAGTAATACCCGCCACGCCAATTCGGGTAAATTCTTTTCGCATCCTTTTCGCTGGCATACTGCTCCGTCAGCATATAGACATCGAACTCTCCAATGGCTCCGATGTCGAAACGATCGTATCCCTTAAAAATGGTCTTGAAGTCGGGCAACGGAAGGGGTGCAAGGTGTTCTCCCGCGAGATAGGTTTGGGGCTCCATGATCTCGCGGCTGGTGCGCGGGGGATTTTGAAAGGTCACAGCAAATGCCTGCTGCTTTCCTCTCGCCCGCAGCACCTCAGCTTCAAATTCCAGCCCGTAGCGGTAGGGGAAGGTGAGCGACTCTTTCAGGAAGATGGGGGCATTGCGATACTGCACGGAATCCGCTCCGCCGCTTGCCATGTCGGCGCTAAGACTATCCACGATGTCGGGCGAGTCGCTGACGGTGCGATGCATGGGCGCAAGCATGTAGTCGAGCAGTACAACCATGGCTTGCCCTTCCACGACAGCCTGGCGGGCCTCGCTATCTTCATCCTTGGTGAAGTCCTCGGGACTGAGATTCTTTTTCTTGTCGAGGTCTTCTTCCCCACGGCGAAGCCATTTGTCCAGGCCGAAGGATTGGTCCTGCAGCGCATGGGTCAGTTCGTGCGCCAGCACAGGGCGCTGGAGATCAGGAATCACCCAATCGAGGAGATTCACAGTTTTGGTTTTGGCGTCGTAGTAGCCCGCCACCTGCTCCTCGAGCAGCGACACTAGAAAGGTCTGCAGATCAAAATCCTTAGGAAGAAGACCGAACTTTTTCAGGACAAACTCGGTGCGGCGGAGCCGCTGTACGTCTTTGTCCTCGGCCATGTTCTTCTTCAAGTAGGCCACAACTTCGTCACGGCTGGTGAGGCGCCGCTTAATGCCGCGCTTGATGCCGAGAGCTGTGTCCTTGCTGGCGAAGTCGAGGATGGTGTCTACATCGCGGAACAGTTGTTCCGCCTGCTGCGGCGTGATTTTGGATTCTTTCGACTTGGAGTCGGCAGGCTTTGAGCTGTCGTCCTGGGACGCCTCGCTCGAATCTCCAGTCTTTGTTGTCCCCTGCTCGGCAGTGCGCGGGGAAGACGAAACTTGTGATCCGGAAGACGGAGCCGAGTTTGCTCCCGTCAAGTGGGCAGCCGGAATCAAAACCCAAAGCCAAACCCCGGCGGCGATCAGATATTTCCGCAGAGCAGAAAGCATTGCTTAACGATACTGGCGGGGAAACCACCACGCAACTATTCGAGCCCGGTGTTTGGTTGCAAGACAGGAGGATGGAATGGGACTTAATGGGCCGTGTCCAGACGCGCCATTTCCTGCGAAAATAACGGGTTAGCCGGGAACTCCTCGTGTAACCGAGACAAGAGCTGGCGCGCGCTTTGCTTGTCATGGTCGCGAACGTAGGCAATGGCCAGCAATATGTCAGCGAAGGGCGCAAGGTAGTGCCCATGGTCGGCGACCAGCTTCAGTTCCTTGATGCCTTCCTGTTTGTCACCCGAGACTCCTCCCAGGCGCACCAGCCAGCGCAACGGCGCTGCCATGCTACCGACGAGGTACTTGCTGATGCCGCCGGCGATATGCGCATCGTAGTATCCCGGATCGGCGGCGAGCGTCTTGTCGGCCCACTTTGCCGACTCTTTCGTGAAGCGCAACGACGCAAGGTTGCGTTTCTCAATGAGCGCCGCGTAATCAGCCTGAAGTCCATTGCACAAGGTCATGGCGAACAGAGCATTCTTGTCTTTCGAGTCCTTGGCCAGCCCAGCCTGCGCTAGCTGCATCGCCTTCTCGACAGCGTCGTTGAATCGGGCGCGGACCTGAGGATCGGGGCTCAATTTCGGACGGTTGTCGAACTTCTTATCGTCCTCGTAGAACTGTGATTCGAGGACGCCAAGACGATGAAATTCAGAGAACAGCAGCCCGGCGGCGTCCGAAGTCGGACCCAGGGGATCCTGGGGATGGCTCTGCTCGTATGTGGCAAAAACCTTGTGTGCGCCAGAGAAATCGAGGTTGTAAAGCAGATGAAAGCCGCGGTCCAGGGGAGCCAGGCTGACCCCAAGGTCAGCGGCATGAGCGCACGCCGGCAACAACGCGAGCAGGAAAACCACGGCTTTGAATCTTTTCCCCATCGGTTCCTGAGAAGTATAGATGCGCAGCCGCGAATCGCTTCTGTCAAATGCTGTAAAAGAGTTGTCAAGGAAGACGCGCCTAAGTCCTTATCACCGTGGATGCTTGCCGGCTCTGGCTGCCTGGCAACAGGAAAAGGCCAATCGGGTTCCTATCATTCATTGACCTTCCGGAACTTGCCGGGGGCCAGAAACCGCACAGTAGAATATCTCTCACACTTTGCGTTGGAGTTCGCCATTTTGAGAAATCAGGCGTTTTGTCTTTTGATTCTGTCACTTACGTTTGGTTCGTGTTTGAGCGCCCAAGAAGCTGGCCCGCTACGGCCGGCGACCGGGCACATCACCGGCACGGTAACCGATGGCAATGGCGACACGCTTTCGGGCGCGACCGTGATGCTTACAGGCCCGGGTGCAGAAGACTCGCGCAAACTTCAATCCAACGACAACGGCTTTTTCGACTTCGAGCAGCTGGCTCCAGGAACCTATCACGTCACCGTTGGCGCCCCAGACTTCACCGAGTGGAATTCGCCAGAGCTCTCTCTTGCCGCCAGCCAATACATGATCCTGACCGAGTGCACGCTCCGAGTCGCGTCGGTAGCCACCACTGTGAACGTCGCTTACCGGGCCGAGGAAATCGCCACCGAGCAGGTCGAAATTGCAGAAACACAGCGCGTGCTGGGCATCATTCCGAATTTCTATGTGGTCTACGATCCGAACCCGGCTCCTCTGACGGCCAAGCTGAAATACCACCTCGCGTTGAAGACCTCGACGGACGCATTCACCGTGCTCGGAGTTGCCGCTTTTGCCGCGATCAATCAGGCTGGGGACACTCCGAATTATCCCCAAGGTTGGGCCGGTTATGGAGAACGCTTTGGAGCTGCGGCGGCCGACGGCGTCTCCGACATCATGATCGGTGGCGCGATTTTGCCTTCGCTGCTGCACCAGGATCCTCGCTACTTCTATCAAGGTACGGGCAGCACGAAATCACGAGTTTTTCATGCCATCTCCAGCCCATTCCTGTGCCATGGAGACAACGGACGGTTGCAGCCGAACTACTCAAGCATTGGCGGAGACCTGGGATCGTCGGCACTTTCCAACCTGTACTATCCAGCTTCGGACCGCGGCACCGGACTTGTATTCCAGAATTTTGCCATCACCACAGGGGAACGGATGCTCAGCAGTCTGGTGCAAGAATTCGTGCTGAGCAAACTGACGCACCGAAGGCAATAAGCCCAGCTGCTCGCTCCACCGAGCCAGTTTGACCCAAGCTAGCCCCTCTGCTACTGTCTAACGTTTCTTCCTTCGCCAGCCTTCGTAGCCTCTGTAGCGAGCGCGAAAGACACGAAGAGTCCCGAGGGTAACCCAATCGGCCCCGGAAACAGAATCGAGTCCTGCCATGGCCATCAAATTCCGCGGAGTGGATTTCATCGAGTTCGATACCCTGCTCAGCGAAGAAGAGCGCCTTGTCCGCAACACCTCTCGCCAATTCATTGAAGACAACCTCATGCCGGTCATCGAGGAGTGCAACCGGTCCGGGCGTTTTCCCCGGGAACTGGTGAAGCCTATGGCCCAGCTTGGATTCTTCGGCGCCAGCCTGAAGGGCTATGGCTGCGCAGAAATGTCCAATGTGGAATACGGCCTCGTCATGCAGGAACTCGAGCGCGGGGACTCGGGTGTACGCTCGTTTGTCAGCGTCCAATCGGCGCTCGTGATGTATCCGATTTTTGCCTTTGGCAGCGAGGAACAGAAGCAGACTTGGCTTCCCGCATTGCAGTCCGGCGACAAGCTCGGCTGCTTCGGTTTGACCGAACCTGACTTTGGATCCAATCCCGGCGGGATGCGCACCCGCGCTCGCAAGTCCGGCAACGAGTACGTTCTCAACGGCGAGAAGATGTGGATCACATCGGGCTCGATTGCCGATGTGGCTGTTGTCTGGGCCAAAGTTGAAGACGAAGACAACAAGGTTCGAGGATTTCTGGTCGAAACCGATCGCCCCGGATTCCGCGCCGAGGACATTCACGGTAAGTGGTCGCTACGCGCCTCGGTGACCTCTTCCCTGTCCATGCAGGATGTACGGGTGCCGGCATCGAGCCTGCTCGCAAAGTCCGGAGGGCTGAAATCTCCGCTCATGTGCTTGAACCAGGCACGCTACGGAATCGCTTGGGGAGCGGTCGGCGCTGCCATGGCGTGTTATGACTGCGCCCTGCAGTATTCGCTTTTCCGCAAGCAATTCCGCGATCAGCCGATCGCCTCGCACCAGTTGGTTCAGGAAAAGCTCGCCTGGATGATCAATGAAATCACAAAAGCCCAGCTCTTGATCCTGCAGGTCGGACGTCTCAAAGATCAGGAGAAAGTCGGACACCAGCACATCTCAATGGCAAAGCGCAATAACGTCTGGATGGCACTGGAGTGCGCGCGCTTGTCTCGCGACATTCTGGGCGCCAACGGTGTTGCCGACGAGTACCCTGTCTTTCGACACATGGCGAACCTTGAGTCGGTGAAGACGTACGAAGGCACCCACGACATCCACACCTTGATTATTGGGCAGAGTATAACGGGGATCGACGCGTTCTGAGACGGGTAGGCGAGTAGCAGAGAAGCAGTTCGAGAAACTCATGTGAAGCGCTACCACGTAATAGCGGTTGCTGTCCTGTCTACAAGTCTTCGGCTCTTCGGCGTGTCCCACGCTGACCGCATCATCGTACGTAAGAAAGAGCGCACGATGGACCTGATGCGGGGCGGGCAAGTGATAAAAACCTACAAGATCGCGCTAGGAGGGAACCCGATCGGGCCGAAGACAAGGCAAGGGGATCACCGTACGCCGGAAGGCGTATACGTGATCGACCGCCGCAACCCCCAAAGCCAGTTTCATCGCTCGCTTCACATCTCCTACCCCAATGCAGCGGATCGGCAGCGAGCCGGCAAGCTTGGGGCCTCGCCCGGGGGAGACATTTTCATCCATGGCCTGCCGAACGGCTATGGCTTTGTCGGCGCAGGTCATCGGGCCCACGACTGGACCGATGGCTGCATCGCGGTCACCGACCAGGAAATCGAAGAGATCTGGAAATTAGTCGAGAACGGCACTTCGGTAGAAATCCGTCCCTAACACTCGCGCCAGCATGGCCAAGGATAGGAACATGCGCGACTGGGAAATAGGAACGCCAGCGGGGGACGAGCGCCAAACCATGTCGACTTCCCTTCCGTTGGTTCCGGGGCCGTCATGGGGCTCCAATGCTACAGGCTCGTGCTCAAGGCTGCGATTTTGAGAGGCCGCATTTGAACATTGCTTCTCGTTCAGACCTGCGATACGCTTATTCCGCTCTCGCGATTTCCCCCCTCCTTTTCTCATCCACGCCTCTGACTCGCACTCGAGCTGCATAGCCGCTGCCGGATGATGGGTTTGGGACGAATTACCCACAAGATATGGTGTTTTATTACTTGACCCCGGCGCAATTTCGTCGGTACAGTAGCTTCAATCTGTGCCCGCCCTATTCCAGCCTTGGGACGGGTTCGCCTTGGAGCGAACGGCGGAGGAATCAAATTGGTTAACCCGTCCAACGTGGGCTGCCGTCAAAGAAGTAGCGTGTTGACGCCTCCGTCCGCAACTACAGTCCCTCGACGTGCCGCTGGTCCGCAAACGGACCCCGAGCGGCCCTCGAGTTGACCTGGCCTGAAAGGGAGTTGTAAGTTGCTAAAACTAAAGAAGCTCCAAATCCTCGGTTTCAAGTCGTTTTGCGACCGCACCGAACTCAAGTTTCACGGAGACGGTGTGGCCGCGATTATCGGCCCGAATGGCTGCGGCAAGTCGAATATCGCGGACGCCATTTCCTGGGTGCTAGGCGAGCAATCAGCGAAGACCTTGCGGGGTTCGCGGATGGAAGACGTTATCTTTGCCGGCACCAGAGACCGCAAGCCCACCGGGATGGCCGAAGTGTCGCTCACGCTGATCGATCCTGAGGTTTACGACGGTCCTGACAAGAACGCTCCCACTGAACTCGATCTGCAGGACGACCTACCCGACGAGGATTGGGACGAAGCCGGGCTTCGCGCCAAGGCAGCCAAGGATGTGGAAGAGCGGACTGAGGACGCGCAGCCGGGAAGAACCGAAGAAATTGCCGCTCCGCGACGCAGAAACAATGTGGTTTCCATCTCGTCTGCGTTTCCCGACGATGAACCAATGTTCGCCGGCGAGCCCTCCGCCCAGGCAACCAGTGCCGAGAGCACCCGGAGTTCCAGCTCTATGGGCGCTCCGGACGTCGTATTAAGGATCCGCCGTCGCAAATTCCAACAGCAGTTTCGAGCTGGCGAAATCAATGTCACCCGACGCTTGTTCCGCTCCGGGGACAGCGAGTATCTGCTCAACGGCAAGCTCTGCCGCCTCCGCGACATTCAAGAGCTTTTCATGGGCACTGGCCTTGGACCTGAGTCCTATGCCCTGATCGAGCAGGGGCGCATCGGCCAGATTCTCAGCAGCCGCCCGACGGACCGCCGGGCGATCATCGAAGAAGCCGCCGGGATCACCAAGTTCAAAACCAAGAAACGACTGGCAGAGGCGCGACTGGAAGATGCCAAGCAGAACCTGAACCGCGTCAACGACATCTTCGAGGAAGTCACACGCCAGATGAATTCGCTGAAACGCCAGGCATCCAAAGCCGAACGTTATGCCCGTCTTCGGGATGAGATGCGGGCCAAGCTGCGGGTTGTGGTGGCCAGCAAGTTCGCACAATTCGATCAGCAAACCGCAGACCTCGACGGGCAGATCCAGGCAATTGCCGAGGAAATGCGACAACAAACCTTCGCCGTCCAGGAAATGGAGGCGGAACTCGGCGAGCGCACCCAGCGGGGATACGCAATCGACACCGAAATTCGCGACAACGCCGGACGCCTCAGCGAAATCAAGCTGGAAGCCGATCGCAAACAGGCGCAACGTCGTCACAACCAGGAGCGCTCGACCGAATTGACCCTGCGGAATGCTTCGTCTGAAGCGGAACTTGCACAAGCCCGCAGCCGGCTCACTTCGCTTGAAGAGGAACTGAATTCCAACCGCCAGGTGCTCGAGTCGGCGGCGGCAGAACTCGCGGCGGCACAGGCGGAGCTCGAAGCCAGTCATCAGCAGGCGGAACTTGCCTCGATGTCCTTGGCTGGCCTTGAGAAACAGCAGGAGGAATCGCGTACCGCCATATTCGAGTCAGTATCGGCAATTTCCAACCTGCGCAATCAGCTGACCCAGGCAGAAGAACGCATGGCGGCTGCCGATCGTGAAGCGCAGCGCCTGCAAGCAGAAATGGAAGCGGCGCGCACGCACGCCGAAGTTTTTGGTGGCCAGCGCGGGCAGCTGGCAATCGAGTTCGAATCAGTTTCGCAACGGGTCGAGGCCCTCAGCGAAGAAATCGCCCGCACACGCGAGTTGTTGGACCACAAGCGCAAGCAGGAAGCGGAAACAAAGAACCACCTAGACAGCCTGCGGGCGGAGTACGCAACCGCTCTCGGCAAAAAGGGTTCCCTCGAGGCCGTTATCGCCGAGCATGGATATTCCACCGAGTCCGTGCGCCGCCTGTTCCAATCCGGTGCGCTGCAAGGTGGGCGCGCACCGGTGGGCGTGCTAGCCGACTTCCTTGAGGTCGAACCTCGCTACGAAGCGGTCGTCGAAGATTTCCTGCGCGACGAGCTTAACTACATCGTCGTAAAGTCCTGGGACACGGTGGATGAAGGTCTGCGGATCCTTCGTTCCGATGTGGACGGCCGGGCCACGTTTCTCGTTCATCCCGAGGAATCCCAAGCACGGTTCTCCTTTGAGGTTCCCGACGGGCCGCCAAGCCCTCAGCCCGAGTCCATTGTGCCGCTGAAAAATACCATTCGCGTACTCGATGGCTTCGGAAAATCGCTCGAGGTGATTCTGCCAAAGCTGCGCGACGGATATATCGTCCCCGATCCGGCATTCGCTCGCGACCTGGCGTTGGAAAACCCGGATGCGTTCTTCCTCTCGCAAAGCGGCGAATGCTTCCACAACGTGACCGTCACCGGTGGCAAGCAGCGGACCGAAGGGCCTTTGTCCATGAAGCGCGAGCTGCGCGACTTGCTGCGGCACATGGGAGAACTGGAGCAGGCCCTTCGCAACCAAGAAACTCGGGTTTTGAATCTGAGCCGGGAGATCAAGGACCTCACTTCCCTGCTGGAACGTCTCGAGGCGGACAAGCGCGGATCCGAAAAGCAGGTCATGACCTCGGGACACGCGCTACAGCAACTCGACCAGGAGATGACGCGGGTACGCGAACGCTCGAGCCTCTGCGAACGCGAGCTAGCTCACCTGGCTTCCGAGCGCGCAGCACAGGAAGACATCGCCCGCCTGAAGCAGGCGGGAATTGCTGAAGCGGAGGCAAGGCGTGTCGAACTGGAACAACTAGCCGCTGCCGCACAGGAACAACTGGTGCTGCTGAGGGAAAGCCGCAACCAGACAGCCCTTACGGAGTCGGAGCGCAAAGCCAGCGTGGCTGCCCTGCAGGAACGGCACCGCTCATCTGCTTCTGTGCTGCAACGCATCGAGCATCTCGTGAGAGAGATGAACGAACGCGTGAATTCACTGCTGGCCCAGATCGAAGCCGCCTCGAGGGAGAAAGCCGAGCGCGAGACCGAGAACCTCGGCATTGCTGACAAGCTCGTCGAGCTTGATGCCGAACGCAACGCCTGCGAAGCCCGCGCCGGGCTGCTGCAGGCTGAGTCCGATGAAGTCCGCAGCCGCCTGGCAGAAATTGACGGCATACTGAAACAAGGGCGCCAATTGTTGGACGCCTCGCGCGACCGGAAGGCAGAGCTCTCCACCTCAGCGGTCAAGCTCCAGTCCGACGCCGAACACCTGGCGCAGACATCGATCAACGACCTGGGTGTCGCCCGCGCGGAACTGATGGCCGATGCAACGCTGCCCCGAGTCTCCGGCGACCAACTCGCGGAAGAAGAACAGTCCACCCAGGAAATGCGTACGCGGCTCGATGCCATGGGTCCGGTCAACATGATGGCCCTAGAGGAATACAAGGAGACCGCCGAGCGGCAGGCATTCCTTGACACGCAGCGCAAGGACCTGATCCAGTCCATCGAGAACACCACGGCGACCATCAAGGAGATCGATACCTTCTCGCGGCAGAAGTTCGAGGAGGCATTCAACAAAATCAACGAAAACTTCCAAGTCACGTTCAAGAAGCTGTTCGGTGGCGGGCAAGGCATGATGCGCCTCACCGACCTCGAAAACAGCGCTGAAAGCGGCATCGACGTGGTAGCATCGCCTCCGGGCAAGCGCTTGCAAAACGTTTTGCTGCTCTCGGGCGGGGAAAAGGCGATGACCGCCCTGGCGCTGCTGGTCGGCATCTTCCAATATCAACCGAGTCCATTCTGCATCCTCGACGAGGTCGACGCGCCGCTCGATGAAGCCAACATCGGCCGCTTCACCGAATTGGTGAAAGAGATGAGCGTGCAGACTCAGTTCGTTCTAATCACCCACAGCAAGAAGACGATGAGTATCGCTCCCGTGCTCTACGGTGTGACCATGCAGGAGCCAGGGGTGTCGAAGCTGGTGTCGGTAAGGTTTGGAGCCACAGCGTAGCCCCGTTGTACCCGCAGCCAGAGATCGCTCGGTGCTCTGCAAGTACGCTCATTCTTGATCTGGTCGCGCGTGTAAGTTCACGAGTGCAGCGGCAGCTCTGCGCACCGATTTCAGTGAACACGTTTTCTGACCACAGGAGTGCAGTTTTTTTCACAACATACTCCTGCACTTCTCCCGCCTGGGGCCAGTTTTCCGACATCGGGACTTTGTCAATCCCACTTCGGTGCCAAGCAGCTCTTTGAGAAATCCGTTATCATTTCCGCCGTTGACAAAAAATTCTGAGCGGCTAGAATACGCGACGATTTCCATTGTTAGAATTTCTGAATGACTACCCAGACCCTCGACCCCGTCCTTCTCAAGACTGACTTTCCAAACCTGGAGCTGTTTGCCAGCGGCAAGGTTCGTGACGTGTACCGGGTTGGCAGCGATCATCTCCTGTTTGTCGCTACCGATCGCATTTCAGCATTCGATTACGTGCTCGCGACCGGCATTCCGCACAAGGGTCGCGTGCTCACACAAATCTCGATGTTTTGGTTTGACTTCCTCAAAGACACCGTGGCCAACCACCTCGTCACCGCGCAGGTGAATCAGTATCCGGCTGAAGTGCAGCCTTATGCCGATCAGCTTCGCGGTCGCTCCATGCTGGTACAACGCGCTGAGATGTTCCCTGTCGAGTGCGTCGTGCGCGGATATCTTTCGGGATCCGGCTGGAAGGAGTACAAGACAACCGGTAGCGTGTGCGGAATCAAGCTGCCAACGGGCCTTCAGGAATCCGACAAGCTGCCAGAACCAATTTTCACCCCGGCCACGAAAGCGACAACCGGGCACGACGAAAATATTTCGTTTGAGGAAATGTGCAAACTGGTGGATCCGGTGGAGGCCAAGCAACTTCGCGATCTCAGCATCGCCATTTATACCAAGGCTGCCGACTACGCGCGCACTAAAGGAATCATCATCGCCGACACCAAGTTCGAATTTGGCAAGACTGCCCGAGGCATCACGCTGGCGGACGAGGTGCTCACACCGGATTCGTCGCGTTTCTGGCCGGCCGAGCTGTACTCGCCGGGAATGTCCCAGCAGTCCTTCGATAAGCAGTACGTGCGCGACTATCTTGAGGAGATCCGCTGGAACAAGCAGCCGCCGGCTCCGGCTCTCCCCGCCGAGGTTGCCCGCCAAACGAGTGAAAAGTATGTGGAGGCGTACCGGAAGCTTACGGGGCGTCAACTGGATGTGTAGATCCGCCGCCGGCGAGGCCGGCAATTGAACATAGCCGATTGGATCATCCTGGCGGTATTGATCGTTTCCGTCATTCAGGCCGCAAGTTCGGGTTTTTTTCAGGAAGCGTTCGGCATTGCCGGCCTGGTGTTTGGGTATTTAATCGCAGCCTGGGAGTATCGGCGGCTGGCCGCTCACTTTGTTGAGCATATGAGCTCGCAATGGCTGGCTGAGATTGTAGCCTTCCTGGCCGTGTTGATTGGCGTGATGATCCTCGCTGGCATTTTGGGCAAGATTGTGCGCTGGCTCATGAAAGAGGCGGGGCTCAGCTTTGTCGACAGGTTTTTCGGAGGTGTGCTGGGGTTGGTACGTGGCTGTTTGCTGGTGGCCATTGTTCTGGTAGGCATGACGGCGTTTACGCCGACTTCGCGCTGGTTGCAGGGTTCCTCGCTCGCGCCATATTTTCAAGTCGTAGGGCGGGCAGCAATCTGGGTTGCGCCAGCCGAGTTGCGGGACGCCTTTTACAAGGGATT
>Ga0068871_100000223_pt1 | contig 39992 bp, 32 predicted proteins | sample KBSMisM72_FD_72750 | JGI IMG/M metagenome (GOLD analysis project Ga0068871, IMG submission 72750) | Miscanthus rhizosphere microbial communities from Kellogg Biological Station, Michigan, USA - KBS Miscanthus M7-2 | ecosystem: Host-associated > Plants > Roots > Rhizosphere > Soil ...
GCAGCATCTTCCAATTGATTCAACAAATCCTTTTGAATGATAGCATCCCATTTCTCCATATTAGGTTTTAGCACTCTCATGATTTCATCTGTTGAAGCCTTTTCGTAATTGCCAGGCACAAAGCCTACAACTGCCTTTGCGTGCCTCGTGTGGCTCTTAAAATGTCCGGATATCTTTTCAGTGCCCAGCACAAAAAGTGGTACCCGGTAAGCACCCAGAATAATATCCAGCGCATTGTCGACCTGGAGTAGGAACTTGTCCATCACTATTTCCTTTCTGGATGAAACATCAGTAAAATTTGCCACTTTTTCCGGCACGTCATTGATATAAGCATAAACCGACTCAGGAGTATTTGAAATTATCCTTTTGAGTGTGTTTGAAGTGCCGAGGAACATTCCGAATTGCTTTGCGCTGAGCATCAAGACAAGATATTGACGCAATTGCTTCTTGTTATGTACAAGGTCTCGTATCTCGAATGAACCAGACACTACCACTTTTTCTTTAACAGGGATATCCAAATACAGCACCTTCTCGAATACAGGTGATACAAAAATTGCAACGCTTTTTTTATGCGTACCAAAATTAAGATTCGAGATGATGGCGGCAAGTTTGTCCATCATCAACTCAGCTATTTCGGCCGGGTAATTGCTTTCCAGTTCACGTTCAACTTGGGCAACCGCACCTTTAAGCGACTGATTCAACACTGACTTTAAGCTCATCTTGGGTTCAAAAGGCAGAATGATGGAAATAGCCGGGCGATAAATATCTGCTCCTATAAGCCCATTCAATTCTGATGCAAGAGCTGGAATCATAGTATATGTTTTGTTAACCAAAGCTAACCATGTCGTCCATGGAATCAAATGACTCAAATCATTGCGCAGGCTGACCCGCGTCATGTTTTCCTGAGGTTCTATAAACTTATCTTACATAAAAACAATCATGGAAAAGATCCTTCTTGCAATTGATGGTGTTGAGCTGAACAATGAGGCTCTCAACTTTGCATGCTACATCTGCCGGGTTACAAAGTCAAGGTTGGTTGGTGTTTTCCTTGAGAATTTGGTTGCCGAGCAAAGGCAGGAATACAAAACAACACCGAATTTGGCTTACGCCGATTGGCCAATTGAAATCGAATCTGCCGGCCATCGCAAAAAAGTTGAGCTCATTGAGCAAAATATTATCACGTTCAAAAACAGGTGCTGTGAAGAAGGCGTAAATTGTTTGGTTCACAGAGATCGCAGCCTACCTGAGAGTGAACTCGTGGCGGAGAGCCGTTATGCCGATCTGCTCATTGTCGATGCTCAAACTTCATTCAAAAGAAAATATGAAGGCAGTCCTTCAGATTTTGCGAGGCAAATACTAAAAGAATCTGAGTGCCCCGTTGTTATTGCGCCCGAGACCTTTACTGAAATTGATGAGATTGTCTTTGCTTATGATTGTTCTGCATCTTCCATATTTGCAATCAAGCAATTTACTTATCTGTTCCCCGAATTCAGAAAATTTAAGCTCACGATCCTAAACGTGAATGAATCGGGCAAATGGCAGGATTTTAATAAAACCAAATTCTCTGAATGGCTGAATGACCATTATGACCTTGTGAATTACCAGGCGCTTAAAGGCGACCCTGAAACCGGATTGTTGGATTTCCTTATCAAAAAACAATACCAATTTGTAATCCTCGGTTCCTTCGGGAGAACTGCTTTTTCAAATTTGATTCACAAGAGCAAGGCGGAAATTTTAATTGAAACAATTACACAACCGATTTTCATCACCCATTTCTGAAAAGAAATTTGAATTTGTCATTCATGAACGGTTCCGACAATCACCTTTACCTGCTGCTGCTCTTGTTAGCCAACCTGATAGCAATCGTACAACTGAGTCTTGCGCTTAAATGGCCCAGGATCTGTAGAATCAGTTTCTTCCTGCTTTTTGCCTGGGCCTCTTGGAAAAATTGGACGACGGTCAACAGCAACGAACGGGAATATTTGATTTACGCTGATCTCACCTGGAGCCACACTTACGCGAATTTTATCCATGGATGGTTTGCTCTTCATATCACACCATTTGTTAAAACCATTGCGGTGTGCCAGGCGCTGATAGCGGTTTCGATGTCCCTGCCTGGAAGATTTTTCAAACTCGGTGCCATTGGCGCTATCGTATTCCTACTGGCCATATTGCCCCTCGGCGTGGGCGCCGGATTTCCATCAACATTTATTATGTCACTGGCGCTTCTCACCCTCCTCCTGAGAACAGATTTAGATCGGGCCATTTTTAAGCTACACAGTCAAAAAGGGGTTAAGCAAACTCAGCACGCCAATTGATCAGAATTCATTACTGAAATTTATTTTTATGAAACATATTATTGCTGCCACCGATTTCTCAGATAATGCAAATAATGCGGCCAGTTTTGCTGCCGACCTCGCATGCAGGTTGCGCGCTCACCTGAATCTATTGTATGTTTTTCCAACTGCCGTTCCTTTTGCCGATGGGTCAATGCCCCCATTATACATTGAGGATGCACAGGAAGAGGGTGAAAGGCAGCTAGCCGAACTTAAGGAAAGGTTACTATTGCAAACCGGCGAAAAAATCATTGTCCACACTGAGGTTCAGGGGGGAAGCTTCATGAATGAACTGAATGATTATTGCCAGAAAATCGTTCCATATGCCGTAGTGGTGGGCACCGAATCGGAAAGCACGATCGGGCGGCTCGCATTTGGGGGTGAGGCTGTATCGGCGCTTAAACATTTATCATGGCCGCTGATTATTGTGCCGCCAAATATGCGATTTACAGATTTTAAACGTATAGGGCTCGCTTGCGATTTGGAAGATGTAGTGGAATCTGTCAGGACCAGAGAAATTGAAGATTGGGTGGAAGAATTCGATGCCGAACTTCATGTGATTCATGTGAACCCTTCGTTCGATCAACCACTAACCAAAGTCAAAGCCGCAGAATCATCCTGGCTAAGATCGATATTGGGAGATATGAGCCCAAAATATCATTTCCCTCATCGCGCAGACCTTGACGAGGGCGTTGCCGAATTCGCGGCCAAACTAAAGCTTGATTTGCTGATCGTTATTCCGAAATCGAGGAATTGGTTTGAAAGCATTTTCAAGACCAGCAAGTCGAAAGCTGTCATGTTACATACCAACGTTCCCATATTGTCTTTGCATGCATAGGGCCGCTAATTCTTAATTATTTCAAAAGCTGAAGCATTGATGGCAACGAGGATTGTATACCTTTCAGCGATCAAATCAAGATGCAAGTTCCCATAACTGCCAGCGAAACCCTCTCAAGTCTTCCTTCCATTCAAGGATTGCGGTCTGACGAGATCCCAGCCCTGCAACAGAAATTTGGGAAGAATATGCTGCAAGCCAACAAGGCTGGACGCATTTTGACCTTTGCGAAGGAAACGGTTACAGAGCCCATGTTTCTCCTGTTGGTACTATCTGCCATCACCTATTTTGTTCTGGGCAGCGATTCTGAAGGCATCATGATGATTGCGGCGCTCCTGCTGGTTTCAGCAATTGCATTTTTCCAGGAGTTAAGATCTTCATCCGCGATTACTGCCCTGAATGAACTCTCAGAACCTGCCATATCCGTCGTACGCGATGGAAAGATTTCGCAGATCGTTTCTGCCGAGCTTGTCCCGGGCGATATCATCCTGCTGGAGGAAGGAATGAAAATTCCCGCAGATGCTGAGGTACTTGAATCAAATGATCTTACGTCAATTGAATCAGCCATAACAGGAGAGTCTTACCAGGTGGAGAAAAGGCCGGGAAAAGAAGATTCTCTTTTATACCAGGGTGCCACGATCAATAGTGGTAAATGCACAGCAAGAGTCATTGCCACAGGCAAAAACACAAGGCTCGGAAAGATTGGCCAAAGCCTGGAGGAAACAGCCTCTCCGAAGAGCCAATTACAAATCCAGATCAATCAATTCGTTAAACGGATGGCCTACTTCGGCTTCGCCGGGCTCATCACCATATTTGTCATAAATATCATTGCCACGCGCGACTTGCCGCATAGTATTCTTACTGCTCTGACCATCGCACTGTCGGCCATTCCCGAAGAAATTCCTGTTGCTTTTTCTTCGTTTATGGCGTTAGGTGCTTTAAAACTCAGCCGACTGGGAATCATCGTTCGGCAGCCGCAAACCGTTGAGAATTTAGGGCGCGTGGATGTAGTGTGCCTTGATAAGACCGGCACATTAACTGAAAATAAAATGAACCTTTCCAATGTGGAAAATTTTGACTCAAAGGCGCCAATAAGTCGCTTGTATCTCATGTCCGTCCTGGCCAGCGAACGCGATCCTTTCGATGCCATGGAAAAAGCAATCTGGCAAAAGTTTCAGGAAGCGGGGAGCGAAACGGATCTGAGTAACTTCAAATTGTTTTATGAATATTCGCTTGAAGGCAGGCCACCCATGATGACCCATATCTATGCGAACGACGAAAAACTGATCGCGGCAGGAAAGGGTGCTGTGGAAAGAATTATAGAAGTATGTAAACTGAACGAAGTCCAAAAGCAAAAAGTATTGACAAGAAATAGCGAATATGGTTCAAACGGTTTTCGCGTGTTGGGCGTATGCAGTGCAGAATTGCAGGATAAAAAGATACTTGATTCCCAGGATGAATACAATTGGCAATTTGAAGGATTACTTGCCTTCAACGATCCGCTGAAGCCGAATGTCCCAGGTGTATTTGAAGAGCTGTTTCATGCCGGTATTGATGTAAAAATAATCACCGGCGATTACCCTGAAACGGCCATGTTTATTGCAGGTTCGGCGGGCTTGCCACGGTCTGCGGGTTTTTTGACGGGCAAAGAGATTGTGCTGATGGAGGATAATGTGCTGGAAAAGAAAGTTGGTGACGTGCACGTATTTGCCAGGATATTTCCAGACGCGAAGCTAAGGGTAGTTCGAGCCCTGAAATCAAATGGGAAAATTGTGGCCATGACCGGGGATGGCGTCAATGATGCGCCTGCCCTCAAAGGTGCTGATGTTGGCATCGCGATGGGAAAAAAGGGTACGGGGATCGCGCGTCAGGCTGCTGACCTGGTGCTCACCGACGACAACCTGGATCGGTTGGTCATAAGCGTTAGAGAGGGTCGGAAAATTTTCAGCAATTTTAGGAAGGCTATCCGGTACATTATCAGTATTCACATCCCTATTATCCTCACAGCCGCTTTGCCCCTTCTGTTGGGCTGGAAATTTGGAAATATTTTTTCACCTATTCACGTCATCTTCCTGGAATTGATCATGGGCCCCACCTGTTCCATATTCTTCGAACGAGAACCTGCAGAAAAAAATATTATGAATCGCTCTCCCGTCGGGCTTCGAAAGCAATTATTCGAGTCGGGCGAGTTGCGTCTGAGCATCGTGCAGGGCCTGGTTATAACAGCAGGACTCCTATTTCTCTATTATTACTTCATGAGAGACGGTGCAACCATAAGCCAGGTAAGAAGCATTGTTTTTACCGCCCTCATCTTCTGCAATCTCCTGCTCACGTTCGCCAACCGGTCTTTCACCTATACCATATTTGAATCATCCAGGATCCGGAACGGTCTCGAGCCCTTCATTGTGGTCAGCACGCTGTTGCTCTTGTCGCTGATTCATTTTGTCACTTTTTTTACGAACATATTTCAGGTGTCGCCGGTAGAAATGTCGGCATTGGGCATTGCAATTGGTGTGTCGGTTGTTTCAGTGGTCTGGATCGATTTATACAAACTCATAAAAAGACCCCGTCGCATTGCTACGACGGGGCTATTCATATAGAAAGGGTTACTTTACTGAAATTTGTTTCGCTGTAGTCAATTTGGCTTCTTTCTTCGGCAAAACAATTTTCAAAACGCCGTCTTCGTAACGTGCATCTATCTTATCGCTGTTCACCTCATCCGGAAGCGTGAAGCTTCTGCTAAAGGAATAAAAATCATATTCCTTGCGCGTGTACTTTTTCACTTTGTCATCATTGCTTTCTTCTCTTTCAGCACTAATGGTGAGCATCTTGCCCTCTACATGAATTTTGAAATCATCCTTTTTCATGCCGGGTACGGCTAACGAAACCAGGTATTCGTTCTTATGTTCCGATATGTTGACGGCAGGCACGGTTAACATCCGGCCATTAAAAATTCCGCGATCAAACCAGTCATTCCATGGTTTGAAAAAGTCGTCAAACAGAGCTGGCCTTCCTTCGGAAAGCCTGGCTAAAGCTTGATTTGTCATATTTCCTCCTTTTTATGAATGGTTATTAATTTCTTTTTTAGGTTGTCACAGGTGCTCAAACCGACCTGTCATCGAGTCAATACGGATACGGTACATCACTCGTTTCACCCTATTCGAATCATCGAGTGTTCCCTGTTCACCGTGTTCATGCAAATGAATGGTACTGCTTACTGCAAGGGTATATACATGGCCGAAAAGCAATTCACGGGCCAGTTCCGCATCTTCGTCACTCAGTTCCTGAAATTTTCCATTAACAATGACGCTCTGCCAGTTTTGCATATCGAGCATCTGATCCACTTCAAAGCATACCTGTGGATTCTTGCGCATGACCTCGAGTTTTAATCCTTCGTTGGTCTGGCCGTAAATAAAATCTCCATCAAATGCGTAAGTCACCGGAATGATGTAAGGTTTCCCGCCTTTACAACAAGCCAGCCGACCCAGCGATTGACTCGCAAGAATTGACTTCATTCTGTTTTCATCCAACTCCCCTAACATAATTCTGATAATTTAGATTGGTAATTATTTTGTAACCCGGCTGCTGACCTGTTAAAATGGTCAGAAAGTCGATCAAAGTCTTTTGCAAATTGTGATTCTGCCATTAATGCCGAACTGAAGAAGGAAACCAGTGACTCGTTCCTGACAGAAGCCGCAAATTCCCTCTCTGCTTCATAGAGGGCAATCTTGTACCGGTTAATGGACTTGATCATCCAGAACATCGCCTTAGATATTTTTTCCGGACTGGGATTGTTAGCGATCATATGGTACCCACAATCAATAATGGCCCTCACCACCTTGTTCTTTGCCTCAAACTTGTTTTCAACATCCGGCAGGTGTTTTCCGATCAACATGATTTGCCGTTGCACAACTTTTAAGTAGACATCAAAAATCTGCTTTTGGCCCCTTACACCCCTTAACAGGGATAAGAGTTGGCTTTCTGCTCCGATGCATTTCCGAAGTTTATCGTCGAGAATCTCACGACGTGTTTTCTTAATTATTAATGTTGCAGACATATTGAGTTCATTGAGATTGATGATCACAATTACGCCACCTCAGTGGGCGTAAGTACTTTTAAAAGCGGCTCCAGGTTCTCTCTTTTCACTTCATTATACCCTAACATCATGCGTTGTTTCAGAATAGGGTCCTTCTCGAAACGTGCACCAAAACGAAGAGCGAACCGGTCTGTGAAGGAAAGTTTTTCCAGGTTTAATCTGCCTTGAAGAAAGAAAACCTGACATCGTGAAGCCAGAGAGAGGGGCAGATTTTTCGCAACGATAGCCGTCGTTTTTGCCGTGTCGGATGCCGGCGTACCGCAGACCACAAACAGGAAAAGCTTCTTTTTTTGCAAAATTGCGGCGTGATCCTGCAGCCAGGATTTGATGAGCAGTTTTCCGATGTAAACAGAGCTGCCCATAATAACAAAATCAAATTCATTCAGTTTCGCGACGCTGATCTCTGCGGTCGCCATCATTGGAAGCTCCAGTTCCGTAGAGAGCCATTGAGCATATTGACGAGTGGCCCCATACCGGCTTTTATAGATAACAACCCCTTTCATAAAATATTTCTTTAAATACCGACATATCAAAGCTAATACCCAACAGTTGCAGTTTAGATGACTATAGTTAGTCACCGGAATGAGCTTTATCAGTTAAAACAAATCTTTCTTCGCTCCGAAAAGGGCAAACTGTCATGTACCTTTGTAGAGAATGAATCTTGAAATAGTTTTCTATTCAAAAAATCAGTGATGAAAAAGTCAATTGTCGCGTTAGGTCTGAGTTTTTTCAGTTCAATGACCTTTTGCCAGCAGCAAAGGGGTGAAATTGAAGCATCAAAATTGCCCGAGCCAGGCAGGGGCCACTATATGGCCGAATACAACCTCGATGCAGCCATTGAGCCCGGCGCCTGGTTGAAGGTTGCCCCCGGCATGCACGCAGCCTTCGGCTCTGTAGATGAATTATATTTCAGATCCGAAGTACCGCAAATTCAAAATGAGAATGCTTCCTTCACGGCCACCGGATGGAAGGGTGAAAGGGTGAATGCACAAGTCGTAGTTTGGTCGCCGGAAGACCTGCAACAGGTTCGATTTTCTGTGAGTGACCTGAAGAATGAACAAGGAGAGATTTTAAACAAGAATATTATCGGCCTGAAGATGATCGGTTATGTGGTTTCTAATTTTCCATACGGATCCAAGGAAGCCAGTTGCGGCGGATCACCTTATAAGACGGGTTGGCTTATGCCCGACCGCTTCGAAGCTTTTGAAAGGTTTGATGTACCCGCCAAGTCGGTAAGACCGGTTTGGTTTTCCGCAGACATACCCGCCACTGCAAAGCCCGGAAATTACAAAGGAACCATCGATGTGAGTTCAAAGCAGGGACATGCAAAATTGCAGGTCAATATAAAAGTGCAAAACGAGTTGTTGCCCAAACCCCACGAATGGAAATATCGCCTCGACCTTTGGCAAAATCCATGGATTATTGCTGACTATTATCATGTGAAACCCTGGAGCGATGAACACATGTTGTTGCTTAAAAAACACACGCAGCTCTATGCTGACGCAGGTGCGGCCTTCATCACAACATATGGCGTTCATTCACCCTGGGCGGGCGGCGAATATGGAATTGAAGGTGGCATGATTGAATGGATCAAAAGAAAAGACGGATCCTGGAAATTCGATTACTCCATCTTTGACAAATACGTCGAATTGTGTATGAGCCTCGGCATCGACAAAGCACTTACGGTTTACACGCCACTGCCCTTTAGTGGAACATTCAGGTATGTGGACGAGGCTACGGGAAACTATGTGGACGAAACCTGGACACCCACCTCAGATACTTTCAGCGTAAACTGGCATAAATTCTTAACCGACCTCCGTTCCCACCTGGAGAAGAAGGGCTGGTTCAACAAGACTTATATTGGCCTCAACGAAAACGCGATGGATGTCACGCAAGCGGCAATCAAAATGATTAAGTCGCATTCCAAAGACTGGAAAATTACCTATGCCGGAGATTGGAATCCTGTGTTAGATACCGCGCTTTCCGATTATTGTTTCAAATATGGCAAGGAAGCGAGTAAGGATGAAGTGATGACGAGGACACGAAGGGGACAAACCACCACATATTATGTTTGTTGTGAACCGGCGAAACCCAATACATTTTTATTTTCTCCTCCTATCGAAGGCCGATGGATCAGCTGGTATGTGGCTGCTCATGGGTATGATGGCTTTCTTCGTTGGGCATTCGATGCATGGCCGGCAGACCCGCTGCGCGATGCACGATATGGATCATGGGCCGCAGGAGACTGTTACATGGTATATCCTGGCGGCAGCAGCAGCATTCGATTTGAAAAGCTGAGAGAAGGAATTGTGGACTACGAGAAAATGCGTATCCTGCGCGAATTGGTCTCGAAATCGAACAATGCTTCGGCAAAAAAACTCCTGGCTGAACTAGACGCACATCTGCAAACACTGAACGGCGAAACAGAATTCAACGAAGACAAATTGAAGAATGATGTGAAGAAGGGAAGGCAGCTGGTTGATCAAATTAGCGATTTATTGACCTCTTAATGCGTTTCATATTAGCCTGTTTTGAATTACGGGGATCCCCTCCCATTTTTCTTCAGAATTCTTCGCTTATTTTGTAAAAAACAGCAGGTGAAGATTCTAATCGTTGAAGACGAACCGGCAATGAATCAAAGCATGGTTGATTACCTTACAACCATGAATTATACCTGTGAATCAGTCAGCAGCTACCAGGAGGCTCTCGAAAAAGTTGAGCTTTTTGACTATGATTGCATCGTCCTGGACATCATGCTGCCCGGAGGCAGCGGCCTGAATCTCATCAAGGTGTTGAAGCAGGATCGAAAGACAGATGGCGTCATCGTCATTTCTGCCAAAGGCGCACTGGAAGACAAATTGGTTGGTTTGCAGCTCGGTGCAGATGATTACCTGACAAAGCCCTTCCACCTCTCCGAACTAAGCGTTAGAATTGCCGCGATTATCCGGCGCCGGCAATTTAATGGTCAGTCGCTGATCCATGCCGGAGACATTACCGTGAATATCGAAGCAAAACAGGTAACGGTCAATGACAAAGTACTTGAACTGACCCAGAAAGAATTTCAGATCCTGCTTTTCTTCCTGGCCAACCGGAATCGTGTTCTCTCCAAAAATGCAATCGCACTCCATTTACTGGGAGATGAAATGGACATGGCCGACAACTATGACTTTCTTTATACGCATATTAAAAACCTAAGGAGAAAAATCATAGTGGCCGGGGGCGCCGACGTGATCAAATCCGTATATGGCGTCGGATATAAACTGCAATTGCCATGAAGCTCTTCAACAAGTACAACCGCATTAATATTCCATTGACCATTGTGATTTTTATTGTAGGTAGCTTCCTGTTCTACTTCCTTCTTCAGAAAATCCTCATCCGGCAACTGGACGAAACCCTAAAGGGAGAAATGCAGGAAATACTGAGCTATGTGCAATCTCATCATCAATTGCCCGATATTCAGAATACCCGCGAACAATGGACGACAGTGGATTCCGCATCCATTCCCCCCGGGCGCGTCATGAAGCGGGACGCCAGTTGGTTCGATAAAAGGGAAAGAGAACTGGAACCCTTAAGACAAATTATTTTTCCTTTGCACATTGACGGGAAGGGATACACGATAACCGTAAGCAAGTCGGAATTTGAAACCGAATACCTTCTCAAGCTTATTATTGGACTTACGATTGCCATGATTGCGCTCATCCTGGTTTGCAATTTCATCGTTAACCGATACATCTTAAAAAAATTGTGGCAACCTTTCTATCAAACAATCGAATCCATTCAGCGATACAAATTGTCGAATGCAAACGCACTCACCCTGCCAAAAGGAAAGATCGATGAAATCAATACGCTGAATGAGAGTCTGAACGAAATGTCATCCAGGGCAAACCGGGAATACAGCTCACTCAAATCCTTCACCGAAAACGCTTCGCACGAGATGCAAACTCCGCTGGCAGTGATCAGAACGCACACCGATCTTCTGCTCCAGGGTGTAGACCTGACTGAAGAGGATTTAAAACATATTCATTACATCGAGAACTCCACGCAAAGGCTTTCAAAACTCCACCAGTCTTTGCTTTTGATCACGAAGATTGAAAACCGGCAGTTTGTGCTCAGCGAGAAAGTGGAAATGGAAGAAGTGATCAAAAACTATGTATCGGAATTGGAAGAACTGCTCTGTGCCAAAAGAATTACGCTTGAATTGGAGACGGTTCCGGTATACATTACATTTCATAAAAACCTTGCAGAAATTATGATCGCCAACCTGGTAAGCAATGCCGTTCGTTACACCCAGGCTGGCGGAAAAATAATACTGAAGTTGCAGCCGGATTCCCTTTCTATACTCAATTCTGGCACAGGTGGCGGGTTAGATGATGAGTCGATTTTTAAACGCTTTTACAAAGCCCACAATACAGGCGACGGCACGGGATTGGGTCTCGCAATTGTCAAAGAAATCTGTGCACTGGTTAATTTTAATATTTATTATCAATTTGACCAGGGCATGCACAAATTCGTCATACAATTTCAAGATAAAGTAAGTCATGCCTAATCGATTATCCCTTCTTATCGTTGTAAGCAGTATTTTCTTTTGCAATTCCCTGGATGGACAGGAAAAAAACCTGGAGTATTTCGTCTCGGCGGCCATTCAATCGAGTCCCCTTTTGAAGGATCTCCAGTTTCAACAACAATCGAACCTGATTGACAGTCTCCGCTTAAGGGCCGGATACGGCGTACAAATAAATGGCAGCAGTACCAATAGCTATGCCCCCTATCACAATGGCTGGGGCTATGACTATGCCATCACCAACGGAACCAATCTTTCGGAACTCGTCACCTTTTCAAAAGACATTTTGCGAAAAAATTATCTCCAGAATCAATACGCCGCCATCCGGATCCTGAATGATGCCCTGCGGGTTAATGGTAGAATAGCGGAACAGGATATCACGAGATCGGTCAGTACACAATATGTCATCGCCTATGGAAGTTACCAGCAACTACAGGTGAGTCGTGAGTTGACCACACTTTTGGCGAATGAAGAAACGATCCTGAAGCATCTCGCCACACAAGCGGTTTATCGTCAAACGGATTATCTTAGTTTCCTGGTTACCCTCCAACAACAACAGCTCGCAACAGAACAACTCCTGGGTCAATATCAAAATGATTATGCATTACTCAATTACCTATGCGGGTTGCGTGACACCAGCTTTACAGCCCTTCAGCCTCCTGGAATTCAGCCCTACACTATTCCGAGCCTGGAGGAAACGGTCTTCTACCAGAAATTCCAAATCGATAGCCTCAAATTGCGTAACAGCGACGCACAAATAGATTTTAACTATAAACCAAAAGTGAGTGTCTATGGCGATGGCGGTTATGTTTCCTCTCTTGCGATAGATCCTTACAAAAATTTTGGTGCGAGTGTTGGCTTGAACCTGACTGTTCCCATTTACGACGGGCGTCAGCGAAAGATGCAGCACGATAAGGTTCAAATTGACGAATTGAACAGGAGGCAATCACAGGATTTTTTCAAGACACAATATGACCAGCAGATCGCCCAGCTTTTCCAGCAATTGAATACAGCGGAGAAACTGATTGTTCAATCAAACAACCAGGTGAAATATGCCGAGGCGCTGATTGATGCCAATAGAAAATTGATGTCTGCGGGTGACGCAAAGATTGCAGACTACATCATCGCAATCGGGAATTATTTGAATGCAAAAAATGCGATAACACTGAATACCGTCAATAGATACCAAATCATCATTCAAATCAATTACTGGAATAAAAAATGAACCGATGCCACTTAAAAAGATCTTAAGTACAGGATTATACCTTTCCATTTTGTTCTTTGCCTGCAAGCCGGCAGCGGATTCGAAGGAGGAAAGCGCAATCGTTGCGGATGCACCTGGCACCCCGGTTACAGTAACCGAAGTGATGCAGGGAGACCTGGAGGAAACGGTTCAGCTTAACGCCATATCTGCCTTTCTTCTCAAAACACCTGTAAATGCTAACGCCACCGGTTACCTGCAGACGGTTGACTTTAAATTGGGAGATTTCGTGCGCAAGGGACAGCAATTATTTTCTCTCAAGACAAAGGAGGCTGAGAGCCTTGGAAATACCCTCAAAATTCTGGATAGTACGCTGAAATTTGAAGGATTGATTCATATCAAGTCGCCCGGTAGCGGATACGTATCACAGCTCAGCTTCCAGGTTGGCAATTATGTACAGGATGGTCAGCAATTGGCGACCATCAGCGATAACAAAAGTTTTGTCTTCCTGCTGCAATTGCCCTTTGAACTCAGGCCCTATTTGCCCGCAAATAAAACTTTGCTGTTAACACTTCCTGACAGCAGCCACCTGGAAGGTCATATTTTGTCTACCCTGCCCCAGGTTGATCCAACATCGCAAACGCAACAGGTACAGATTGGCGTAAATGCTAAAACAGCCATCCCTGAAAATCTTATCGCACGAATCAAACTGGTAAAATCGGCCAGGAAAAATGTATTGTATTTGCCAAAAGGAGCGGTGTTAAGCGATGACATACAACAAAATTTCTGGATAATGAAAATGGCAGATAGTGTGACGGCTGTAAAAGTGCCGGTGAAAAAAGGTATGGAAAACGCAGAAAAGGTCGAAGTCGCCGCGCCCAATCTTGCCCTTGGAGACAAGGTCGTGCTTTCCGGCAATTATGGCCTGGCCGATACAGCCAGGGTGAATATTAATCCTTAAAGCATTTCATGAACAACTTTTTTTCCAGGTACAAACATCCGGTTTCCGTTTTGGCCGTCATCATTATTTTGGGTGGATTGCTGGCCTACTCAAAATTCCAGACTGCACTCTTCCCTGAAATTACGTTTCCAAAAATCAAAGTAATTGCCGACGCTGGTCAGCAGCCGGTGAATAAAATGATGATCACGGTTACCAGGCAAATGGAAAATGCGATCAAACAGGTACCGGAATTGGAATCCATTCGCAGCATTACCAGTCGCGGAAGCTGCGAAATATCTGCCTTCATGAATTGGGGGGCTGATATTGATATCGCCCAGCAAAGGATAGAATCAAAACTTAACCAGATACGCGGTGATCTGCCGGCTGGCATCAAGATCACGGTAGAAAAAATGAACCCTTCCATTCTGCCGGTGATGGGTTATACCCTCGAGAGTCATCAACGATCTCCCATAGATTTGAAATTGATGGCGATGTATACCATCAAGCCCTTTCTGAGCCAGGTTTCCGGCGTTTCGGAACTAAGGGTGATCGGCGGCAAGACAAAAGAATATTGGGTGGTGCTTGACGAACAAAAAATGACGAGCCTGGGCATTACACCCGAAAGCCTTACGAATGCATTAAATCAAACCAATTTCATTAGTTCAAACGGGTATATATCCGACTATCGCTTTCTCTACCTCACCCTCACCGATGCAAGTGTTTCAACAAGGGAACAATTGGAAAATATTGTCGTTGCAAACAATGGTAAGCGCATTGTATTGTTAAGAGATATTTCCCAGGTGCAAATCCAGGAGGCCAAGGAATACATCAAAATCAATGCGAACGGTCACGAAGGAATTTTGCTCGCAGTGATCAAGCAACCCAACGCAAATCTTGTAGAATTGTCTGATAAGATGGAGGAGAAAATCTCTGAGCTCAGGAAAATTTTACCAAGGGATGTTTCAGTCCAGCCATATTATATCCAGGCGGATTTTGTAAAGGATTCTATTCATGGCGTATCCGAAAGTTTGTGGATTGGACTGGGCCTGGCCATCATTGTTGCCATTTTATTTCTTCGCTCGTTAAAAGCCAGCTTTGTCATTCTTTTTACCATTCCCGTAACCTTATTTCTCACCCTGATTGTTTTGTTCGCTTCGGGTCAAACGCTCAATATTATGACCCTGGGCGCCATTGCCGCCGCCATCGGTTTGATTATTGATGATGCGATTGTGGTGGTGGAACAAATTCACCGAACACATGAAGAGCATCCCGAAGAAAGCTCATTGGGCCTGGTTGATAAAGCGATAAGGTTTCTATTTCCCGCGATGGTGGGATCCACTTTAAGTACCATCGTTATCTTTCTTCCTTTCTTCCTGATGTCGGGCGTTGCCGGCGCTTATTTCAATGTGATGACGAACACCATGGTGACAACATTGGTGTGCTCATTCTTTGTGACCTGGATTATACTTCCCGTGATCTATCTCCTCCTGACTCGAAGTACGCCGAAGAAAAAAAGTATTCTAAAGCCTGCCCATGCACCGAAATCCCAAAAATGGGTAGGCGGTTTTATCAGGAGGCCATGGATCAGCTTAATCATCATGGCGGTTGCTGTGGCGGCCATTATTTGGACCTTACCAAGACTGGAAACCGGCTTCCTGCCAGAAATGGATGAAGGCAGTATTGTTTTGGACTATGCCTCCCCACCTGGAACCTCTTTAGAAGAGACCGATAGAATTTTGAGAGAAGTGGAAAAGATCATCGTCGCAGACCCCGATGTTGCCGCCTACTCAAGAAGAACGGGTACGGAGATGGGATTCTTCATCACCGAACCTAACACCGGCGACTACCTGATCCAACTCAAAAAGGCCAGGAAAAAAACCACCGAAGAAGTCATTAGTGATATCAGGCAGCAGGTTGAAGCTTCACAGCCAGGTTTGCGGATCGACTTTGGCCAGGTGATCGGAGACATGCTGGGGGATTTGATGACATCTGTGCAACCGATCGAAATCAGGATCTTTGGAAATGACCAGCCAACCTTACAAAGACTCTCAAAAGATGTTGCATCCATTGTTGAAAAAGTGGAAGGTGCCGCCGATGTTTTTGACGGAATCAAGATCGCGGGTCCTTCAATTGATGTTATTCCCAATAGCGCGACACTGGCACAATTTGGCGTGAGTCCATCCAATTTGCAATACCAATTGCAAACAGGACTTGAAGGCAACCTGGCAGGCTCGGTGTACGACCGGGAACAACTTACCGGCATTCGCCTGATTTATCCAAACAGCAAAAAACTGAGCGTCGCAGAAATCTCCAAGAGCCCTGTCTTTCTTCCCGATGGAAGGCTCAAACCGATTGGTGAATTGGTTGATGTAAGGTTAAATCCCGGTGACGCAGAAATTCAAAGGTTTGACCTCCAGTCCATGGGGGTGGTCACGGCGCGACTTGAAAACCGGGATCTTGGATCGGTAATGAAAGATATTCAAAGCCAGGTTGCACACCAGGTAACACTTCCACCTGGTTATGCCATTGTATACGGCGGTGAATTTGCGAGTCAACAAAAGTCATTTAGTGAATTGTTAACAATTCTTGTGCTGGCCAGCCTGCTGGTATTTATGGTTATACTTTTTCTCTTCAAAGATTTTCCCAGTGCCTTTATCATTCTTTTGATTGCAGTCCTGGGAATAGCAGGAAGCTACCTGGCATTATACCTGACAAATACACCGCTAAATGTGGGAAGCTATACAGGATTAATTATGATCGTAGGTATCATAGGTGAAAACGCCATTTTCACCATGCTTCAATTCCAGGATTCACTAAAGAAGACCGGCCTGGTGGACGAATCGTTGATTTATGCCATTTCTACTCGATTGAGGCCGAAGCTAATGACTGCACTTGGTGCAATTATTGCCCTGTCTCCATTGGCGCTTGGCAAGGGCACGGGAGCCCAATTGCACCAGCCGCTTGCAATTGCAGTCATCGGTGGGTTCATTGCGGCACTTCCTTTGTTACTGGTTGTTTTACCCTCCCTGCTGAGGTTCAGATATCGGCAAAAAAAGACCATTTAGACTACAAAATATCCTCAGAATGTGTGTGTAACCTTGCGTATTGCGGAATTCAAAAAAAAAATCATGAAACTCATTTTTTTGATTTTGATGAGCGCTGCACTGACCCCGGTACTGGGTCAAAAAATCAGCGCTGATAAGATACCTGCATCCGTGAAAGAATCGTTTGCAAAGATGTTTCCGAAAGTGACTGATGCGAAATGGGAGATGGAAAAGAAGTCGGAATACGAAGCCAGTTTTAAGATGGATGGAAAATCGATGTCTGCAAACTTTTCCGATAAGGGAGAATGGATGGAAACAGAAACCGACATCAAGGTATCCGAATTGCCAAAACCGGCAGTAGATTTTATCAACCAGAACCACAAGGGTTCAAAGATCAAGGAAGCCGCAGTGATCAAAAAACCGAATGGTGTTACCAGGTATGAGGCGGAAGTGAATGGAAAGGATATCATTTTCGATGAAAAAGGAAATCACGTACAGGAATAATATTCTCAAGCCAATAAGCCATAACAATATGAACAGAAAATTTCACGCACTGCTGGTCATCTCATTACTGACGATGACTTCTTCCGGATTTGCACAATCCGGTTATCAACTTAGTAATACGTATCATGTTAAGAGTACGATGGGTTGGGATTATATTGCCGTCGATCCCACGAGCAATAAATTATATGCATCACATGGTACGCAGGTCAATGTGATTAACAAAAAAACCGGCGACAGTCTGAATGTGATTCCCAACACCCTCGGCGTACACGGTATCGCCCTACTTCCTTCTGCCGGAAAAGGTTTTACCAGCAACGGGCGAGCGAACAGCGTGACCGTGTTCGATTATAAAACAGAGAAAACATTGGACACCATTGCGACTGGCCAAAACCCCGATGCAATTTTCTATGAGGACTATACCAAAAAAATTATCACCTGCAATGGCCGAAGCCAGGACCTTAGTCTTATTGATCCCGCCACTAATAAGGTAACTGGTACCATCCCGGTAGGTGGCAAGCCAGAGACAGCTGTAAGTGATGGCGCAGGAATGTTATTTGTGAATATTGAAGACAAGAATGAAATCGCTGCTGTTGATTTGAAATCGATGAAGGTGGTTCAGCGCTGGTCTTTAAGTCCCGCAGAAGGTCCCACCGGACTTTCAATTGACAGGTCTACCCATCGGCTCTTCGCAGGTTGCGAAAAGACCCTGGTGATACTTGACGCAACTAGCGGCAAAATTGTAACCACCATACCGATTGGAGACGGCTGCGATGGAACCGCTTTCGATCCGCAACTGAAATATATTTTCACTTCTAATGGAGAGGGAACGATGTCGGTGGTGCAGGAGGTTTCAGCAAATGAATACAAACTGCTGGAAAACGTTCCCACGAAGCGGGGTGCCAGAACCATTACTGTAGATCCTTCCACACATACATTGTATTTGCCAACGGCTGAATTTGGACCATCCACCGGACAAGGTCGACCGCCATTGGTTCCAGGATCATTCCAGGTTTTGGTGATGACGAAGAAATAGTTTGAATCTACGATTCGAGCCTGCCCAATTCTGACTTATCATGTTGTCAGAAGTGAACATTGAACCTGATCCATAAACCATGAACTATCTTTGCAGCCTGATGAAAAATAGAGGCTTCGTTTTCCTTTTGCTAATCAGCACCACGCTGTCCGCATTCTCACAGAAAGTAGAAATAACGCCCGGAAAAACAAAAATTACGGGAAGAGTCCTCGATTCCAATTCCCGACAGGCACTGGAATACGCTTCCGTTACGATCGTGCAAGCAAAAGGTGGGAAAACTGTGAAAGAAGGCAGTTCTGCGAAGTCTGGCAATTTTTCACTGGACGCCGTTCCCGCGGGCACTTATCAAATTCAATTCGGATTTATAGGTTACGAAACAAAATTCGTAGACAGTGTTGTCGTTTCCGGGAAGCCGGAAGTTGTAACATTGAATGACATCCTGCTTGAAAAATCTTCGAAAACATTGCAGGCCATCACCGTGACCGGTGGCAAACTCGTTGAAAACAAGATTGATAAATTCGTATACAACGCAGAGAAAGATATTTCCGCCCAAACCGGCGTGGCAACAGACATTTTACGAAAAGTACCGATGGTTTCGGTAGACGTGAATGGGAATGTGGAACTGGCAGGCAGCTCCAGCATTCGCTTTTTGATTAATGGAAAACCTTCCACGGCGTTCGGAAACAATATTGCGGATGTGTTGCAAGCCATTCCGGCAAGTCAGATCAAGAGTATCGAAGTGATCACAAATCCCGGTGCGAAATACGATGCGCAGGGACTCGGGGGCATCATCAATATCATCCTCAAGAAGAGTAATGTGCAAGGTATACACAGCAGTCTATCTCTGAGTGCAGGAACACGAAATGAGAATGGCTCATTTAATTTTAATGCCAAAAAAGGGAAGTTAGGCGTCAATGCATTCCTAAGCGGCAATCTTCGACCCAGGGCTGCTACGCCCTTTAGTTCTGACAGGACTTCATATGACAGTAGTGGTAAACCCTATTTCGCGATTGCACAAGATGGCAGCAGTGACATCCGCAGGCATGGGTTTCAAACAGGAATTGGTTTTGACCTTGCAAGTAATAAGTACAATAATTTTTCCGGAAATGTTTCTTATAACAGCTTTGGCGTAGATGGCAGCGGTCATTACGATCAGTCGCAGTTCAATATCGACAGCAATGGAAACAATTTGGACCAGATTCTGTCCAGGAATTACAATTCCAATTTTTTTAAAGAGCATAATATAGATGGCAGTTTAAATTACAAACGAACATTTAAGAAAGAGGACCAGGAACTTGAAGTGGGCGTGAATACAAGTTTTGGAAGAAACCAAAACGGTGCGGCAAATGAGCAACACCTGATCCCTTCAGATTCTCTCACCTATGGCACGGATGGCAAGGGTTTAGGCCATGAGAACCTGACTGAATTCACGGCTGACTATGTGCAACCTTTTGGGGAAAAAATTAAGTGGGGAATGGGAGGCAAGGTGAGTGTGTACAAGATCGAAAGTAGTACGGATATTCTTTCCTTCAATCACAGCACGAAGGGATATGTGTATGATTCGTCTCTTTCGTTGACGATGGATTACAACCAAAAGGTCTATGCTGCATACACCGAGTTGAGCTTCCCGGTTGGAAAGTTATTTGATGCAAAAATTGGGGGTCGCTTTGAACAAACGGTGACACACTCCTTTTATTCAAATGCCGATTCCCAGGTACAGTCCCCGGCTTACGGCACCTTTGTGCCGTCCATATTTCTTTCTAAACGACTGGGTGAGAAGCAGACGCTGAAGTTGAGTTATTCAAAAAGAATTGAGCGACCCGACTATGGGGATTTGAATCCATTTGTCAACACGAGTGACCCGCACAATATATCAATGGGAAATCCCTATTTAAGGCCAGAGATCGGCCACAGGATTGAGTTTTCCTACATTCACAATCTTGGGAAGACAGGTTCAATGAATGTGACTTTATTTTATCGCAGAAACAAAGACGACATACAACCCTTCGTGGTTTATTATCCCTCCTTCACCGTTGGTGATTCCACGTATTATAATGTTTATGTCACCACGCGGCAGAATATAGGGATTGAGAGGAACACGGGCATGAACCTTTTCGCCGATGTGCATCCAACAACCAAGCTGGGCATTCGTGGAAATGTCTTCGCTTTTTACCGAAAAACGACAAATATCATTGATACTGGATATGATTCCCACAGTTTCAATTATCGTTTGAATGCCAGCATGACCTATCAATTTACGAGCACCTGGGTAGCCGAGTTTTTCGGAAGTTTCAATTCGGCGCGAAATGAGGCACAGGGCAAGTATCCTTCTTTTACTTCCTATAGCCTTGCCGTGCGCAAGCAATTCTGGAATAAGAAGGCAAGCCTGGCGTTGACGGCAAATAATTTCTTCAGTGAGTATGTAACACAGAAGACGAAATTATTTGGCCCGGGCTTCACGGCCAACACAACTCGCCAGATCCCGTTCCGTTCCATCGGACTTAATTTCACCTGGAAGTTTGGAAAGCTGGAATTCAAGAATGATAAGGAAGAGCCAGGCAGCAATGTCAATCCGCCAACTGAGCAATAGTTAGTGACTAAACTATTGCCGAGGTTGGGTATTAAGCAAGACAAGCATACTTACTAAATAAACAACAATGGCGATCCAGATCACAGCCTGAAACCCTATCATCATACTCAACATTAACGCCACCACTGATCCAACCACGGTAAAAAATCCATTCACACCCCAAGCCCATGGGATCAATGTGGGAGATTGCCTGTCCAGAATCCTGATGCCTGAAGGAAAGGGCACACCGAGCAAAAGGCCAATGGGAAATATCAGAACAATTGATAAAAAAACCCTGCCACCCATTGGCAGCGCCGTCGCAGTCCGCAACAAAGAAGGCAGGACGAAACTTGAAAGCAATAACAACACCGTCAATCCAATTACCGCAGCTTTCACGTTCCTCGCGGGATTAGCATATCTGCCAGAAAGGTAAGATCCCAGCCCGGTAAATAGCAGCAACGCAGCCAACACGATAGCAAAAGTGTAAACGGGTTCACCCAACAAAAGGCTAAACAATTGAATCAACACGATTTCAATCATGATAAATCCGCAACCTAAACCTGAGAAATATATCAAGTAAGGTAAAAGATTCCTCTTCATCACGCCTGTCTTTTGATATCTCCATAAGGGGGCAAGGATGAACAAGGCCGAAATCAGCAGTACCTGGATCAAAAGTATAATCAGAGACACCTCAGCAATGGGCTTGTCTTCCAAAGCCAATCTTCCCATCCTGCCCTGCGAAAAAATATCTTTGAAGGAATTCAAGTTTATTGATGACCACCTGGTATGGTGATTGAAGAAGGGTTCATTATCCGTTGAAGGCGATATCTCAAATGGATAATTTTTGTAGAGCGATTTCAAATCGGGAGAATGCAGAATGGTATCATATATGTTTGGACTCGGGTTAAATCGATCGTATAAAAAGATGGGGGGATCAATTTTGGACAGGTTCAAATACGCATTCATCTGGTCCATTTGTTCCTTCGAAAATGGCTTTTTGCTCATCAAAAAAACGGCAAAAAATGATTTTCTTCCCTGGAACCCAGCAGGTGCCGGCGTGGTAAATGCAAAGAAATGGGATTTAGGATCGCTCACCCCTCTTTTTTCAAGCACCTCTCTACCTGTAGAAAATAGTCGTGGTAGTTGAAATTCTGGCCTGGTAAAATATATAATGCCACTATCTGAAAGGTGATCATAGTAATCCTCAAATGCTTCACTTGTCAACACATAATTTTCCGACAAACTCAATGCCCCCGAAGCAATAGCAGAATTGCTAATGGTGTGTACGGAAATGATGGCATCATATTTCTCTTTCGAAGAACGGACATAATTCCTTCCTTCATCTGTTACCAAAGCCACTTCAGGTTGATGAAACAGATCTGACCAGTACTCATTTTTCAATACCACGTCATTGATTATTGGATTGATTTCAACTGCCGTTATTTTTTTAGCGCCATGATGTAATGCATCCAGGACCTGCGTTCCGCAGCCGCTGCCGATAATCAATATAGTTGGATCCTTTTTGTCGAGGTAGGCCAAACTGGAGTTATAAAACGAATCGCCTGGAAATTGCTTCAACACTGTTCGCACGTTCGGCTTCATGTCGTAGCTCAATCCAGTAGCAGCAGTTCCCTGATCAATAATAAAAAACGGCTCCATTTTCCCCGGAAAATCTTGACTGCTGTCGACATACAAATCGATCCTTGAAAATGTGTTCCATTTTGTAAAAGCTGGTTTCCTCGTCTTTAATCCGCCAGCCTTGTTACCCGTAATTCGAAGCGGAATGACACGTTCTGAATTTTTCGACAAAATAATGGCGCCAAACAAAAGCAAGACGGATACCAGCAGCTCCTTTTTGTATGATATGCCAAAAAGTAAAATGGCGGCCAACGCAGAAAAAACCGACGCTAGAATGACTGATCCTCCGCCACCAAAACTGGACATCGTAAAAATAACAGCCACGCAACCCAACGCCGCACCTGCCAGGTCAAAGGCGTAAAGTCGGTTGATATTTGATGGAAATCGTGTAAAAAGCAAAGAGAGTGACAAACCACCGAAGAAGAAAGGTACACTTACCAACAGGTAAGTAAGTGGCATGTACAAAAGTTGCTTCTTTTCGGCGTAAAGACTAAAGGGATCGAAAGGCACCCGCTGAAGGAGCCAGAAACAGATAATAATGGACGCGGATAAACAAACGCTTAGCCATCCAAGTGTTTTGTCCAATTCATATTTCTCACGTAGGCGCGTCCAAATGGAAAGCAAAACGCCCGAAATCCCGAATCCTAAGAGTGCAGTTGAAATAATCAAGAATCCGAAATGATACCAAAGTGTAACGGAGAAAACCCTTGTGAGTGAAAGTTCAAATAAAAGTGTGGAGAATGAAATAAGAAAAATAGCCCAGTTGTACTTGGAGAGCCTTTTCATAAATAATTATTAAGATTTATTTTCTTATGAATGGTGCTCTCCATCCGGCATTCCCGAATCTTTAACGATGGATCAAAATACAGTGGGCAAATGAGAGTTGCAAATAGCGGCAGGCAAAATTGATAATGTGGGTTTAATATTGATGAAAGTCGCTATGTGTATTGTTGGAGAGACAACGATCTAAAACAAAATAAAAATCGGCCGGGAGGTCGATTTTTATTTGATACTTTACGATGTTAATTCGCTGCCTTGTTTTTTAGGTAATCCATGACCTTGCTGGCGATTCTGTCGCATCTCGACAAATGAAAATCATAAATACTGCCCTTCATGTACTGGGTCAGGTTTTCGCGCAGCATCACCTTGGCCCTGTTTAGTCTAACCTTCACATTTGAATCTTCCAGATTCAGCGAGTCGGCAGTTTCATGTACAGAAAGGCCTTCAATTTCCCTGAGTACAAAAACAAGGCGATACTTTTCTGGCAACATGGATACCGCATCCTCCAGCGCCTGGTTCAGCTCCTTATTCATCAAAATATTTGCAGGGGTTTTCATGCTGGTTATTCCATCTAATAAATCGACATCCAGAGTGGGATTTCGCTTCTTGCGCAGTTGGCTGTAGCATTGATTGAGCATAATCCGGGTAAGCCAGGTGCCAAAAGACGATCTACCTTCAAACTTCGAAAGGTTTTCATATGCACTAATATAGGCCGTTTGCATGGCGTCTTCCGCCTCCTGACCATCATTTAAGATTGACATACCGATCCGGTACATACGTTGGTTGTAGTGCCTGATGATGATTTCAAAGAGGTCCTTTTCCCCCTTTGCAATTCTCTCCACCAGTTCTGATTCCGGTATTTCCCGTAATGTTTTAGCCGACATTATTGCCTATTAGAAACTTAAACGTCTGATTGGTTACAAATATCCCCAAAAAAAATCTTGTAACCATTTTCATGCCAGGGGCTCTAATCTCTAAAACGTATCAATATGACGCTCACACAATTGCAAAACACATTGAGACTCACTTACGGAATCGTCCCGATTGTGGCAGGCCTGGACAAATTTACCAACCTGCTTACCAATTGGACAAATTACCTGGGAAGCAATGCTTCACATCTTCCGCTGGACGGTGCTGTTTTTATGAAAGTGGTTGGCGTAATAGAAATCATTGCTGGGATAACTGTCCTGCTCAGACCTGCTTTGGGCGCAGTCATCGTGATGGCCTGGCTGATCTGTATTGCGCTATCTTTGCTCATCAGCGGAAACTACCTGGATGTCGCAGTTCGCGACCTGTTGATGGCAATGGGTGCTTTCACCCTGGTTCAATTAACGCGTAATGTTTCCCCTGCAAAGGCTATTGCAACCCAATGATATGGTTAATCTATGGATCACATTGTAAAAATTAACTCTGTTCATCCCGTTACACACGACGTAAATCGTTACAGGTTTAATAAACCGGAAGGATTTCAATTTACACCCGGTCAGGCCGCTGACGTGTCCATCAACCTGCCCGAATGGAAAGACGAAAAGCGGCCTTTTACCTTTACTTGTCTGAACAGTGACCCTTACCTGGAATTTACAATCAAGAGTTATCCAAATAATGGGGTCACGCAACAATTGCCAAATCTGAAACCCGGAAATGAATTGATCATTTCAGATCCCTGGGGTGCCATTGAATACAAGGGTGAGGGCTACTTCATTGCCGGCGGCGCGGGCATCACGCCTTTCATCGCTATCCTGAGGCAATTGTTCAAAGACGCAAAAATAAAAGGGAACAAGCTGTTTTTCTCCAATAAGACCAGCAAGGATATCATTTATGAGAATGAGCTGAAGACCATGCTGGGTGAAGACGCGATTTTTGTTGTAACAAAGGAAAAAGATTCCAGGTACGTGAATGAATACATCAACGAATCATTTCTAAATTCCCGCATCAAGGATTTCTCGAAATATTTCTACATCTGCGGGCCCGATCCCATGGTGCAGGGCCTTACTGAAATGGTCACAAAGAAAGGCGCCAGGCCTGAGACTGTTGTGTTTGAGAAGTGAATTTCTTTTCCTTAAATATGATTTTAACCAGGTAGCGGCTCAAAAAGGCACTCCCAACGCCTATCGCAGCGCCTGTCATTACATCACTGAAATAATGCGCGCCGAGATACATTCTTGAATAGCCAACGGCACCCGCCCACAAATACGCGGGCACTGCGATATACCATTTCTTGTATTCCAATGCGGCTGACGTGGCCAGGGCAAAGGCAAGCGCTGTGTGACCCGAAGGCATTGACTTTCCATGCAAATCCTTGTACGGAAAAATTTCTGTGGGATAAGTTTCCGCGGGCCTGGGCCGATTAATAGAATATTTGAGCACCTGCGTAACTATGGATTCAATTGCAATCGAACCTGCGGTTAAATAAGCCTGGCGCTTGACCGTGGGATTTTTGTTGATTACACCCACGGCGAATTGCGTGACGGGCATCGCCACTGCAAAATAGTTTACCGAATTGGTTACGCCCTTCCAAAATGCTGAGTTGGGATCATCGGGATTAATAGACTTGGTAATATTAATGTCCCAGTTCTGGCCACTGACCTGAATTGAAGACAGGATAAGCAAGCCGGCAATAAAGCACTTCAATTTGATAAGCATAGTTAAGAAACGATGAAAATCTGATTTCATTTCAATTCCCTTATCGCAATATTCCGAAATCGGTGTGCAGCTCCAGGCCGCCAAGAGCCAGACATGTCGAATTCGGCAACATTTGGCCCATAGGTAGCGGACCAATGTGACTGCAGACCGATCATACCCTTTGTGGCTCCTGCAATAAAATCATTAACGGGTTCCTGCACTTCCCACATTTTAACTTCGTTTATCCAAAGTGTTATATGTGGCGTATCTCCTGTCATTCGAATTCGAAAACTATTCCAGTCGTTTGGTTTCCAAACCTTTGATCGCCCCGAGGCGTCAGCGGTTTTGCTTACACGCAACATCTCGCCAAACAGGGAGCCTGTGCCGCCTGGTTCGGAGAGTTCGATTTGGTACGCCTGCCCACTCTCAGTTGATCGAAGAAAAATTCCACCATTGCTGAAGGAATCAATTCTGGCTTCGAGATACAATTCGAAATTCTTGTATTTCTTATTGCTCAAAAGAATACCGCCCTGGCCATAGGGATGCTCCCTGAGCACGATGGCACCATCTTCCACCCGGCAGTCGGGCGTGGTGCCCTGGTGAGAAGTGCGACTGATATGCCAACCATTGAGGTCTTGTTCATTAAATATTCTCGCGAATCCCCTGGGAATTGAATTTTGTGCATGGGTGTTCGAAACCGTGCAGATGAGTAAAACGAGTAAGAAGGTTCTCATGGGATTTGATTTTATTCTTTTGTTTCCATGACCACACGAAATCCAACATCCCATCCATTTCCAGGTCCGGCTGCATGCGTCATATAGGTTGCATTTTTTACGTCACCCGTAAATGATGCACCCTTCAGCACATGTTCACTTCCTGATTTGGGTGAGATTGAATCGGCAAAAATTTTCTCATTGTAATAGTCTTCCACCCATTCCCAAACATTTCCCAACATATCATACAAACCCCAGGCATTGGGTGCTTTTTGGCCAACAATGCTGGTTGAGCGCAGACCAATTTGCGCCGACTGGCGAATCTTTGACCAGGGAATATCTTCGGTTGCCCCTGCCCGTGCGGCGTATTCCCATTCCGCTTCTGTTGGCAGCCGGTACTTCCTGCCCTTTTCCAGTTGATTCAACTTTGCCAAAAATTTCTGAACATCGGCCCATGTGACACGCTCCACAGGGTGGCGATTGGCATCGTCAGGAACTTTCTTCCCCTGGAATACAGATGGATTCGTACCCATTATTTTTTTCCACTGCCCTTGTGTTACCTCAAACCTGCCGATGTAAAATGACTTTTCAATGGTCGCCGTAAATCCCGGCATCGCGTCTTTTTTCGCCAACTCTTCTGCCAACTTGTAATCTCCTTCTCTGTAACCGTTGGCTTGGGATGAAGCGTTCCCGGATTCAACCGACGGCCTGGGGTAAGGTGGTAGAAATTTCCCCATAACAAAACTGCCAGCGGGAATTCTTTTGAATTCCATACCCGTGCTATTTGTGTAAACCGAATCCTGCGCCCACACCGCACCCGACAAAAACAAAACGAGGCTAATTAAAAAGACGTGACTAAAATTTCGTTTCATATTTCACTTCTTTCCGGTTTCCGTTTCACCCCAGTTCTTTCGCTCTGCGCGGCCCAGCTTAAATATTTCAAGCAACTGCAACGTAAAGCCATCCTTCATATTCGGCGTATTGGCCCGAACTTCCTTAACTTCTTCGGTGGTCACAACAGACGAAGCATTTCCAAGCTCTCCGCTATTTCGCACATAACTTAATACTGACGCAATCCACGCATCATCATTTCCAACCTGCGCCGGCATCCTGTCGGGATAACTCTTGCCGTCGACAGGACCCGTCAAACCATACAACATCAATTGCACAAGCGATATTTTGTCGCCTTTTACGCGGGGCGAACCAACAAGAGGCGGTGCGGGCATGGGCTTGCCTCCAATGAGAATTCCTTTTCCATCCGGTCCATGACAGGTTGCACAAAGTTGTTTGAATATCGTTGCACCGGTTGTGACCAGTTTTCTGTCGGCCGGACTCAAATTTTTTGTTCTCTCGTGCTCGGCCGCCAGTCTCTCCTGTGCTTCTCTAAAAGTAACGTAAGAATATTGCATCAGCTGGTTATCTGAATTTGATATCAGCAGTCGTTTCACAATTGCCTTTGCTTTGTCTGTCTTGTTGGTGCGAAGAGAAAGCATGAGTTGGATTCGCACATCCGGGCTGGGATCATTTTTCAACGAATCCAGTCGATTGATGAGCTCACCATCGTTCTTCCTAATATACAATTCACTGATCCACACGGCCGCCTTTCTTACCTGGTAATCTTTGTCGCTAAATGCGGCAAATAGTGTGTTCTTATCCATGGCATTCAGTCCCTCCAGTGTCCAAAGTGCATGAATACGTGCGAGCGGGCCCGGATCCTTTGCCAGGGAAGCATTTCCACCTTTTGCAATTTCTTTCAAAGCCGGCACCACCGATTGATCATTTCGAACAATAATCTCCTTCTGCGCATTCTCCCGCCACCAGCCATTTGGATGATCAAGAAAGCCAACGAGCGCAGCGGTGGAAACATCCAGCATTTGAGGCCGCGTCGTGTCGCGTTTAAAATCATCATGCACCACCCGATAGATGCGGCCCATTCCTTTGTTTTTGTAGATTCCCTTTTGTGCAATCATCTTGCCGAGGTAGGAGTCGGGTTTTGTCCATTCGCTTTCCTGGATGATGCCGTGATACATGTCAACGATGTAAAAGCAGCCATCCGGACCCGTATAGGTGTTGATGGGTCGAAAATTCATGTCGGCTGAGGCCAGCCAGTCCTGCTCTTTGTAAACATCTTCGATATGAAGCTTCCCATCTTTATTGATAATTCTTCCCCGCTTAATGATTCGGCCCACGGGTTCAGGAATAAAATAGTCACCACGCATATCGGCTGGCAGGCGGTCACCGCGAAATATGGACTGACCGCAACCAGCCGTGAATGAGTTGAGCGTATTGTCGGGTCGAAGGGCTTCTCTCCCACCCTGTGCGTCAACGGTTCCAATAATGGGCCAGGGTTTCGTAAAATCTTTGGAGTACTGGTCATTAAAGTTTAGTGCACCGTAGGCTGGCATCTGTTCAAACTGAACAGCTGGAAGGCCCGGGCCCGCTTCTGAATAATAGAGTCGGCCATAATCGTCGGAGGTGATCCCCCATTGACCAATCATGTTGTCGACAAGCGTATCGGCGATGATCAAACCATCCACGTATTTGTATCGCAGGTTGTCGCGTGAGGGATAAATCCAGTTGTCCATGTTCCAAATCCACCCGCCATTCTGATGTTCAACGTTCCGCGGGTCAAGCACATCATTTTTAAATACAATTTTCTTTTCGTCCGCTTTCCCGTCACCGTTTGTGTCGCGGTAACTCCAGATGTGCTGGATATTGGTAACGCCCACCAATAAGCGATCTCCAACGGGTAGAATGGTTCGTGGAAGCACAAGGCTGTCGATGAAGACGGTGGCCTTATCCATTTTACCATCACCATTGGTGTCTTCCAAAAGTTTGATGCGGCTGGTGGGTTCGTATTCGCCCGTGGCATTGGCGTCTTTCATGAAAGTGTTCATTTCCACTACGTACATTTTGCCGTTACCGTCCCAGGCAAGTGCAACAGGTTCCTGCACCATCGGTTCACTGGCTACCAGCTCCAGGTGAAAGCCTGGCGGTAACTGTACTTTCTTCATACTTTCTTCGGGTGACAGGGCGGTGACGGGCGGGTTGGTATCTACCACCACTCTTTTAAACTCGCCGGATTGCGTTTGTTTATCGGGCTGTTTGCAGGCGAAGAGAATTAGAAGGGTGGCAAAAAAAGTTATGGGGTGCTTTGTGTATTGGTGGAAATGCATCATAGCAATCGTTTTGCAACAATTGCAAGTTTAGTACTTCCAGATGGATTGGGCAAAAAGCGTCTATGTAATCTACGCTTCAATCCGCCTGATTCTAATTTTGTTTCCCTCCAGCAGCTCAATCAGCCATGTTTGCCCGCGAAGACAGGATTGATTTGTGTATTCGCTCATATAAATCCCAAGCTTCCCATTTGTCACCAGGAGATCAGTAAAAAATGGCGGCCCTTTTCGATTAAGTCGCGTCGCTAAAGCAATTTCAAAATCAAGTTTAATTTCATTGATTGACGCATATTTTCCTCTCAACTGAATGGTGTCATAAAATGGAACAAAATTCTCGTCTGATTTTTTCCTAAACCATTCACCCGGTTGCTTTTGCAATAAATAGGGTTCCAATGTTGGTTTGATGGCGTCCATTTCCTTTTGATACTTCTCTCCAAGGCCCATTACGTCCATGGTGTACGCAAGACCAAACCGATTTGCCTGACAGTCCCAGTACCTTTTCTGTTCACGGGAATCCCCATTGAAGAACCTCCTGATACTTGCCAGGGCGCCTTGCGGAATGGATGACTTCAAACTATCGGAAATCGTTCTCCAAACGCTTAAGCAGCTGTCAAGCGCCGGAATGGTTGATTTGTCCTTCTGAAAGATGAAAACCCTAAAATATTGATCGGATATCCTGGCATAATTGCGGGTCCAAAACTTCGCGAATCTTAAAGCACCAGGTGAAAGAAAATCAGCGTGCTTTTCCACTCCCACATTCAGAAAAAACTCATGTTGCAAATCCGAGTGAGGAATATTTGTACACCTTTTTGCGAGGTTGACGGCAACTGACGAATCTAAAAGCCAGACATGCGTAGGCGTTATACTTAAGGCTGAATCTATTCCATAAGCATCGGCAATTTGAATGAGCTTTTCCGACTGAAGCCATTTTACTTCCTGTGAAAAACCAGCGGCTAAGAAAGCCATCAAGGTAGAAAATACGAGAACAGTTTTTTTGAAGACCATAAATTTGCCAGGACGAGACAATCACCAATATAGATATCGGCGTGCAGCTCGTGATATACCCCATTCAATTTTCACAATGATTTTGCATTTGCAAAAACGTCTATTCGGTCCTGATCGACTTTACCGGGTATAATGAAATTGAGGCCCTAAGGCCTCAATTCAATTTCACGATTATAACGCCTCTATGGAAAATTGCGTGTATTTTTCTTTCTGATTGTATTCCGAAACGAGGATATATCCCTCCTTCGCAGGATATACGTCGGTTTTCAATTTCCCTTCTTTGTGCTGAATTGATCTTTGCACCTTTCGTTGAGTCACATTGTAAATCACGATATTTTTTACGTCGTCGACGATCAGGTAATTGCTTTTTGTGCCTGAGTTGGTAACCTGGTAAATACTTCTCCCATCGTACATGTTGAACGGTGTGCTTGCAGGATAATAACTGGTATTGTCTGCGGGAATGCTGTTGACGAAATTAATCGCTCCCTTGGCATTTTGTTTAATCACCATAACATCTGATAACTTGCATTTTGAAGTTCCGGATGTACCAATGATAAAGATGGGTGGAAAGATGAGCGGCGCAGTTACCACGCTTGCCGCAATCGCTACCCACCTGGTCTTTTTCACCAATTCCGAGCCAGCGAAAAAAGTATTCCCTTCGAAATCGCGGAAAGACCGGCTCATCATGCCATAGGCATGAATATCAGAAAACTTACCGGTTTTTGAAATCGATTCACCTTGTGATCCATCTCCCCAGTATGAATAGACCTGGTTAAAGTCTTTGACATTTATACCGTTTAGACTAATTGTAAAGAGACCAATGTACGGGCCATGCGAATATTGTTTGCCGGAATAGATTTTCTCGCCTTTATCAGGATGGATAACGTATCCACTCAGGAAGGGCCTTGCAGAGCCTGGATCACTTTCAAAGGCCAATACTCTCAAATCATTCCCCTGTTTGTCTTTTAAGGCAAATTTTTGATAGGGACTGCCATCATTTACCGCATACCCCAGTAGTTGAAATCCACCGGTCGCAGGCTGGTATGCTTTCTGCTTCGCCAAAACGTAAATATCGCTGCCCGTATTTCGCATGGCTACAAATTCGCCGATATCTCCCATTTTCTTTTGCCAAACAAGGTCTCCTTTAGCCGAGTACAGCGTGATATTCGTATTGTTTTCGTCTCCATAAAAGCAGGCAAAACCCTTGTTCGGGATATTGTTTACCTGGATAGGATATTTCATATTCGCGCTTACAGACATCTTGGTCCTGCTTTCATAAGACGAAGACACGTTAATATTAGCCTTGATTGAATTTGTCTTAATGATCTTCCCATCCAAGCCCAGAAACTGCAACATCACAAAAGTCTTGTTATCATCCTTGACTTGCTTGTACTCCTTTCGGGTAAATGTATTTCCAACGAGATTACTTTTCAAATAGGCAATGCACAATATATCCTGTTCAAATGATACATCATTCAGTGTAAGGCTTTGCTCCCGAAAATTTACGGCGCCAATATCATTGAGATTTTCATCCATGATGGTGATCTTGTAATTGAAGGAATCGGCATTGGCCTTTTCCAGCCGGGTGAAGGCTACATAGCCAACCAGGTTGTTGTCTTGCCTGATCGTACGGATTTGCGAGGAAATTTCTTCGCTAACCTCCTTGAATACTTTGGTTTGGGCCAAAACGGAAATTTGAATGGCCAACAAGGCAATAAATGAAACAGTTTTTCTCATTGAGTCTTGATTTTTGGGGATGATAAGTGTTTATTTCTTCTTGAAGTGATCCGCGAATTCACAGTACAAGCTTGTAGAATGATCATTTACGAAGGTTTCCGCGGCAGATCTGCGGTTCCTCTCAGAATCATCGGGGTCAATCGCGATGGTATACATTAATGCTCGCAAAGCCTTTTCGTCTTCCGGCCTTGAACTCCAGAAACTCCCGGCGTGCAACACTTTGCAATATTGGACCAGGCTTTCCTGCGGCATCTGTTCCAGCATGGTTTGAAGTGCATAATAATCTGCCGATATCAATTCCTTGGGCATAATGCCGATGGCGAGAAAGCGATGCAATTCCTTGCTATGGTAGCAGAGTGCATTGAAAACGTTGTTTAACATGAAGACATACCATTCATCCTGCACGCCTTTGTCCTTTTGCTGAAGGATCCTGTAGAGGCAGGCCGTCAGACCCGCATTGTCGAAGATGTTCCAAATGATCATCTTGCTCACTTTATCTTTAATGTTGCCGGGTACTGGTGTATTCTTGGCAACAACATCCGAAAAGGGCCGCGTCTTTTCATAGCGTTGAGGACAATCTGGGTGCGTTTTCAATGAATCGTTGATGCTCGTGGTGTCTTTAAAATTATAGTTGCGCGTCGAAAGTCCTTTCGATCGTTGTTTCGTCCAGCCATCCTCGAATGGAAGATCGTAGCCAGTAAAGTAATTTTTTAGTGGCTGTTTGAGCGCCTGCTTATACTGCAAGTCAGTGCTGTCGAGCCTGAGGAAAAACTCGGCATGAAATGGAATCTTACTGTTTTTCAGCAGTACGACGGCGAAAGAGTCCGCGTCAGATTCATGATAGCGTTGATGGCGACTCCGATCGAATTTATAATTCTCCAATACCTTTGTCAGGCGCGAATACCGCTCATATTTGGAATCCAAAACGGAATTGACAGATTGTTTGAACTCTTCAGAGGTCAGCCATTCCGCTCTTTCTCTCATGAGATTATCGATGTGATTAAGCAGATTGTGAGCCATTTCATGCGCAATCACAAGTGCAACCTCCTCTCTTGTTCGCGCAAAATCGATCAACCCAAGATTGACGGCCAGCACATTTCCGCCGATGGCATAGGCATTGACGGCAGAGCTCCTGTCGATAAGGACAAACGGTTTTTTTGAAATGAGTTTCGAATTTGAGTTGCAGATCTGATCAACGATGGATTGAATATAGTTGTATACCTCAGGCTCGAAAATGAAATCCTGGTCCTCGATCGCAGCCGCAATGAATTCAGTCCGGGAGTCCCAAATTTCTTTATATTTCTTCTGTGTCGCCTTGTTCTTGAATGCATCGGGGCAGACCCATGCTTTCTTTAACGAGTCCTTCTGAAAAGCGTAGTAGGTCTTTGAAAGTTGCTGGTAAGTGTAAAGTTGAGTTTGCTGTGCCTTTAATACGATAGATAACAATAGCAGTAGCGTCAGGCATTGGATCTTAAGGGTACTCATGGATCAAAGCAAGCTTTTTAATCAGGTTTGAAATTGTCTTATGGTAGAAATGTAAACTACCGCAAACACTCACACCATAATTATTTTTTTAATGTGATAGCAGTCGATACGTCGAATTAAATAAGAGTTTTTGAAAATTCCAAATTGGAAACGAGGCTTGAATGGGAAAGCTTGTTGCATGTTTGCAGCGATTTGCTAACAGGAGGACTGCAAACAAATGCAATTATAAATTGAGCATCCTTTATATATAAATTGGAGCAAATACCAAAAAAAACAAATTTAAGTCGGATCCGGTTTGGCTACTCCGTCCTGATCGATTTCACCGGGTTCATCAAAGCCGCCTTGACGGCCTGGAAACTGATGGTGATGATTGCAATTAAAATGGCAGCAATTCCGGCCGCTACGAAAATTCCTGCGCTGATATCGATGCGGTAAGCATAATTGTTCAGCCAATTCTGCATGGCCCAATAAGTGACAGGTATAGACAAAATAAATGCGATGGAAACGAGAAACAAAAATTCTCGCGACACCAGCATCAAAATGGTTTGAACCGACGCACCCAACACCTTGCGGATGCCAATTTCCCGCGTGCGCTGTTCGATGACAAAGGCCGAGAGGCCGAATAGTCCAAGGCCCGCGATGATTACAGCAATGATGGCGAATGCAGAAAATATTCTTTGTGTCTTTAATTCACTCACATAAAGCGCCGCAAATTTTTCATCCAGGAATGTATAACTAAATGGACCCTCCGGTTGCAATGCATCCCACTTTGATTTCAATCCCCCCAATACCCCTGATACATCTGCCGATTTTATTTTAACCACCAGACCGCCATAATTGCGTCCAAGCAACATCATCAACGGCGCTATTTTTTGCCTGGCCGATGTGTAGTTAAAATCTGCAACCACGCCAACCACTGTATATTTCTGCTGACCCGAACGCACAATGGTCCTCCCAATTGAATTCACCTTATTCCAACCCAGCTCATTGACCGCCGCTTCGTTGATGACAACAGCGCTGCTATCGGATCCGAAATCTTTTGAAAAATACCTCCCCTCTTTGATCTGCATCCCAAGCGTCTTTACATAGTCATAGTCGACATTGTAGATATTCATATGAATCTCCTTGCCATTATCCTTTTCATTCACCGGGTACACCTGCGTTCCATCCATAAAAGCATCACCAGGTACCGATCTCGCAATGCTGGCCGATACGACACGAGGATCTTGCAATACTTCCTGCTTGTACGCATCCTGGTTTTTCCCCAACAATCTTCCATCAGAGAGAAATAGGACCTGTTCTTTGTCGTAGCCCAGCTTCTTATTTTCCATGAATTTTAGTTGCTGGTAGACGATCAATGTAGAAATCGTCAATGCCGTTGAAACAAAAAACTGGAATACAATTAAACCGCTACGCAACGGATTCTTGTTGCTCCCTGTGCCTGGCGATCCTTTCAAGACCTTGATGGGATTGAATGACGAAAGGAAGAAAGAAGGATAGATCCCCGAAACAATACCAACAACCAATAGCAGCAACAGAATTGCCGGAACAAACTTATAGTTCAGGAAATAGGATGGATGTATCTGTTTGCCCGCTAACTGGTTGAAATATGGGAGCAGTGCTATCACCAATACCATTGCTAAAATCATGGCGAAGGCGGTCATCAACACAGATTCGGAAAGAAATTGGCGGATGAGCTGTTGTTTTCGAGAGCCCAATACTTTTCTCACGCCTACTTCCCTGGCTCTTTTCACCGAACGGGCAATAGAGAGATTGGTAAAATTCACACAAGCCAACAATAAAATAAAAATCGCAAGCGCAGAAAAGATATAAACATATTGTATGTCACCGTTGGACTCCATTTCATATTTGGTGTGCGAATAAAGATGTATACCGGTGAGGGGTTGTAGTTTGAAGACGAAGGTGTTCACCGATTTTTGCGCTTCTGCAAGGCTAATGCCCATGTCCTGCTGCACTTCGGGCACCACATATTTTGCCACGAGTTGCGGAAATTTCGCTTCCAGCTTCTTTACATCGGTGTTCTTGTTGACAAGAACATAGGTATAGGAACCAATGTTACTCCAGGTAGGGTTGGGAATTTTGAAGGTAGTCATACTTAGGAAAGCCTCCGCATGAAAATGTGAATTGGCAGAAACTTCACTATACACACCCGTTACTTTGTAAATCGCCTTCCGAAGGCCCACTTCCAATGATTGACCGATCGGATTGGTGCCTCCAAAATATTTCTTCGCAAATTCTTTTGAAATGACGATGCTGTTGGGTTGTACTAAGGCGCTTTCATTGCTGCCCTGAACCAGGGGGATGGAGAAGAATTGAAAAAAATTGGAATCTGCGAACGCCAGCTTGTCTTCTTTGAATTGCTTTTCTCCATTCTTCACAAAATCGGAGGCGGTCCACATTCTCGTAAAGGCCTTGATCTCTGGAAAGGCACCCTTCATACCTGGTCCAACGGCGAAGTCCACGCTGGGGTAGGTGGCTACATCGCCATTGCCTGTAACGTCAAGGTGTATCCGATAAATGTCATTGGCATTCTTCGCATATTTATCATAACTCAGTTCATCCACTACAAAAACGGCCATCAGCACAAAACAGGTCAATCCAATGGCGAGTCCGGCTACATTAATGAAGGAGAAACTCTTATTCCTTCTAAAACTCCTGACCGCTGTTTTTAGATAATTTCTTATCATGACTGCTGGTATTTTTTGGTATGATTCAACTCATCATCCAATTCAGTGCCTGAATCGATTTAAATGATTTACAATTAGTAATAAAGCTCCCCTCCTACGAATCTGTTCGTTTCCGTACAGTCATTGTCCGTTCGCGGGATTAGGCATGATGGATTAATTTTGGTTACTTAGCTATTGAGCAATAACCCCCTTAGATTTCTCCGGCGCTCTCGTATTCAAATTCAACATCAAAAATTCATCAGATATGAAACAATTATTGTTCGCTATTGCTGCTATCCTGCTTTGTGCAAATCTTTTTGCGCAACACGAATTGCAACCACTCTGGAAAACGGATACGGTTTTGCATACGCCCGAGTCGGTGCTTTTTGACGGCAAGTCAAAAATTCTCTATGTTTCCAACATCGGCAACTTTGAAAAGGAAGGCACCGGTTCCATCAGCAAAGTGGGCCTGGACGGGAAGATTATTAAAAATGACTGGGTAACCGGGCTTACGGCTACTAAGGGTTTAGGATTGTACAACAATTTATTGTATGCTGCAGAAACCAACACAGTTGCAGTTATTGATGTCAATAATGGCACGATCGTAAATCGTGTACCTGTGGAAGGGGCCCAGCTGTTGAATGATATTACGATTGATTCAAAGGGAATTGTTTATGTGAGTGATACCCGGACGAACAAGGTGCACAGGATAGAAAATGGAAAAGCTTCCGTTTACCTTGAAAACATGAAGGGAGCCAACGGGCTCCTGGCCGTTGGCACTGATCTGTACGTGTTGACAGACGGAAGTTTGCAAAAGATTGACGCCAACAAAAATGCTACCACCCTTGCAACAGGAATGGAGGGTGGAACAGATGGAATTGAAATGGTCAATGCGCACGAGTTTGTGGTGACCTGCTGGGGCGGTGTTATCTATTATGTAAAAGATGACGGATCAAAACAGGTAATGCTGGATACCCGGGCACAAAAAATAAATTCGGCTGATCTTGGTTACGATGCCAGTTCCAGGACGGTTTATATTCCCACTTTCGCGAAAAACAGCGTTGTTGCCTTCAAATTGAGATAAGTAATTTCATACCCTTCACATTTTATAGAAAATATATGCAGTTAAAAAACGGCCTTTTGCTTTCGATCATTCTTGTACTTGTGTATTCATCGGGCTGCGCCAACCATGAAACCACGGTTGTGGGTGAAAACCGAAAAGATAGCCTTCCACCGGTTGAAAAGGACAAGCCCAACAGCGATTATAAACCCGCATTCGCCGGGCAAACCAGGATTGGCGGCGTAAAAACATCAACTGCTTATAATGCTGAAAAGATTGCGGAAAAGCTGGGACCACCCTTTGCCATTGTTGCCATGCCCGATGGCAGACTGATGGTGACCTTGAAAGCGGGTTACATGGAAATTCATGACAAAAATGGAGCGCTCGTAAAAAAGATCACCGGCTTTCCAGCCGTTGTTTTTGCAGGACAGGGAGGTTTGCTCGATGTCGTCTTTGATCCAAATTTCGCCAGCAACAAGATCATATATTGGAGTTATTCAGAAAAATACGCACCGGGAAATCTCACTGCAGTAGCTAAGGGTAAATTAAATGAGGCTGCCGGAACGGTTGAAGACCCAATTGTAATTTTTCGCGCAACGCCCGCTTTGAACAGCAACATGCATTTTGGTTCCAGGCTGGTATTTGACAGGGAGGGCTATCTTTTTGTGAGCGCAGGTGAACGTTCAATTTTGGAAGGCAGGGTGCAGGCTCAAAAATTGGAAGCAGGATTAGGTAAAGTATTCAGAATTACAACAGAAGGCAAGCCGGCTCCTGGCAATCCATTTTTGAACCAACCAGGTGCCAGGCCGGAAATCTATTCATTCGGTCATCGTAACCCACAAGGACTCGACATGAATCCTGCAACGGGTGAAATATGGGAAGCTGAATTTGGACCGCGTGGCGGTGATGAGGTTAACCTTGTTCGTGCAGGAAAGGATTATGGCTGGCCCACGATTACTTATGGGATTGAATACAGCGGCCAAAAAATTGGCGATGCCATTCAACAAAAGTCTGGCATGGAACAGCCGGTTTACTATTGGGACCCCGTGATATCGCCCAGTGGCATTTGCTTTTATGCCGGCGATGCAATTCCTGAGTGGAAGAACAATTTGTTTCTTGCGTCACTGAGTGGCATGCACATTGACAGGCTCGTGATTAAAGACAATAAGGTGGTGGGTGAGGAAAGATTGCTGGTCGACAAACACGATCGCTTCCGCGACGTTGCCTACCTGGATAATATGTTGTTTGCGATTACGGATGGAGGGGATATATACAGGATTAGTAAGAAGTGATTAGTGGACAGTGGACAGTGGACGGAAGGGCGGTCTTGCTCATATTCGATCAGTAATGAGCTGGCCCACTTTCTTGAATTCTGCTTCGGAGGAATGGCTCGTTACTTTGTTCAATTTCATTCTGTACATCTTATTGCCTTTTCGAACGAGGTAGAAGTAGAAATTTTTTCCATCGGTGTGATAATAGGCTTCGTCTCCCATTCCCTTTACCGGTTCAAAACCTTCGTGCGTGCTGTTTGCTTTGTAAAAAAACGCATAGGCATTGTGCGCAGCAGCTGCAGACTTATAAACCTCATCCATAAAGTATAGCTTTCCCAACTTATCGGTAGCCGGATCCTTGGTTTGCGCAGTATAGTCGCATTTATATTCCAGGGTGTCCCCTTTCTTCGTGAACATATTGCAGGTAAGCGAGGCCGGTTCTCCCATGATTTTCTCGGCATCCTGGAGCGTAAGAAGTTTTGACCCGATCGCTGAGTCCGCGGTCTGAACCATGCAGGGTTCTTCAGATCCAGCAGAAAGGGGTGACTTCTCACAGTTTGAAGACAAATAGATTACCGCCGTTAGGTATAGCGGGAAGATATTGAGTGCCATGGGCAGTTTTTTTCAGGGGTGAAAAGGCTAATATTGATCTTGCAAAGTTGGCAAATTTGTCGATAGCAGCTTTAACTTTTACACTAA
>Ga0068871_100000226_pt1 | contig 39929 bp, 42 predicted proteins | sample KBSMisM72_FD_72750 | JGI IMG/M metagenome (GOLD analysis project Ga0068871, IMG submission 72750) | Miscanthus rhizosphere microbial communities from Kellogg Biological Station, Michigan, USA - KBS Miscanthus M7-2 | ecosystem: Host-associated > Plants > Roots > Rhizosphere > Soil ...
TGACAAGGCCAGTTTGAGCGGGGGGAAGGTGCTCCCCTGCCCGGTTTTTCGTGCAAGGTTCGCGAAGTTGTCGCCCCGAATAACCGCTTCGATCGCCGGCACCAGTTCTCGCTCGGCGTCTCCCTTGAAAAGATACCCGCTCGTTCCAAGACAGAGCGCGGGCTCGACAGTGTCGCCCTCAGCACAGCCAGACAGGAAGAGAATCTTCGCCAACGGAAGGATGCGGGATATTTGCTTTCCCGCCTCAATCCCGTTGATATCGGGAAGTCCCAGATCGAGCAAGATCAAGTCAGGGTTTAACCGCTCGGCCATTTGGATCGCGTCTTGTCCGGTTGACGCTTCGCCCACGATCTCGAACTGAGCGTGCGTTTTGAGCCGTGAGAGAATCCACTCCCGGAAAGACTTGAAATCATCTACTACAAGAACTCGCGTTGCTTTTTGAATTTTCATTCCTACAGCGGCTAAATTTCGGAAGAGAGATCGTGCTCTGCCGCCCTCCTCGGTTGAAAAGTAGGATGCGACGTAGGCTGGAACCAGAAATGACAGGGATACAGGCCTGGCACCCACTCTGGACTTAAGAACTTGGTAAGTCGAAGAGGACTTCGTGATTTGAGCACAGTGCAAGGGTGACGGCCACAAGGAGCAGTAAGCAAAAAAAGGCAGCCAGACGTTCCTACTACTACGCTACTTTACCGAGTATCCCTTGGCGTCGATGCAGGACGAGAATGCTCTGCGGAATGTGTCGATCTTTTGTTGCTGCTGCGCTTGTGACTGCTCCGCGGCCTGTTGCTCGGCCTGCTTGTTCGCCTTCTTCTGCTGACGTCTACCGCGCACGGCGCCGGCAGTGGCTCCGATCGCGGCACCTGTTCCCGCGTCTCCGGCAATCGCGCCGACGGCAGCTCCACCGGCCGCACCTCCAGCCGCGCCCTTGGCTCCTCCTCCCTGCTTCTTCGCAGGATCGGTTGGCGCAGCAGCCGTGGCTGTGGGATCGATGCCGGTTTGCTGCTGGGCAGTCGCATAGCAGGCTTTTTCGTCCTCCCCTTGTTGCTGAGGAGTCTGATTATTCTTGGGATTTACGAAGAGGCCGATACTCGCCGAAGGAGACCCGGAAGTGGCAGCCGGCGCTTTAGAATCTCCCGCCGAGCTGGTTTGCGAAATGGCATGCTTGGCCATCGGCAACGTGCAAAGAATCAGAAACATGATCACTTGGGATTTCATTGCTGCCTTCGCGCTTGCGGGGTGACCAAACCAACCTACAGCCGGTTCCAAGAACATTGAACTAGCAGAAGTGTCAGTAGCCTAGGGCTCGGCGAAAGGCCTCTGAACAGCCTAAGGACACACCTTGCCCGAGAATTGTGCTATGAAATGTTTGAAGAAGGAAGCGGGCTTCCACTGGCCAAAGAGCGCGGTGGCGTTTGGCGGAAAAACCTGGAGGAATGGAACGCGAATCCAGACTGCAGGTGGCAAAGTTAGGGCCTTCCTAGGAAGGCCGGCCTTGTTGCTTGAACACACTGTCTGGGATTGCGCGGCCTTCCCGAGCGCAAGCACTCATGATGGTGAGGTAAAACCTTTCTTGCCGCGTCAGCTCCCGGCCAATCCGTAGCTGCAATTCATGGGCGAAGGTTTCGATCTCTAGCAGAGCAAGATTCTGAGGGCTCATTTCCATGCGTTCATCCTATTGCGAAAGGTCCGTTGCGTCGTTGCTTAATCACAAGATTCCGGCCCCTGGGGGTTGTTTGGCGCTCAACAAATGATTCTCACCGGAAAACCTGTCAATCCGCACAGTGGGCGAAGGAGCATCCCGCGGGGAATATAAAAAAAAGCAAGCGCGAGCAGAGCCGTCCCTCCGTTCCCAACTTCTCCAGCAAAGAGTCTAGTCGGGGGGGCGGTGCGCTTTCTCACCAACTAGATAAAGAATACCCCCCAAACGTCTCCAGATCGTTGTCCAACCGCAATGTTTCCAACGGAAAGCAAGCGGGGAGCCAGTAACGTCCGTGGCCGAGTATTGGCCCAATCGTGATGGGCAGAATTGGCCGTCCTCCCCTCCTGGATTTGGCTCCCAGGTTGTGAAATCGGAATAGAATTCTGAACAGAACGAATGCCCACCGCGCCTCATCGTTATTCTTGTGGGGATCAAAAAACAGGTGGAGTGGACTGTCACTATTGCCAGTACCTTGTAAACTCGGGCCGACCAGAATGTTCGAATGAGTTACCGAATGGAGAGAACCGCTGTACTAATGGGGATTTTTAGGCTGGTTGGGGTGTTTGCTCTGTGCCCAACGGCGAACCTTGCGCGTGCGCAGCATGTCATGACGCGTCAATTTGGCCCGGGGACAGGCGTCCAGACAAGAGTGGCAGGGCGGTTCCAGTCGTACTCTGGGTTCCTCCATGGCGGGCATCGCGCGTCGATCGTCCGCTCTCCGCGGAGTTTTGGAGTGTATTGGGGTTCTCCCGCCTATGGTTGGGCCAACCCTTATTTTGCCTGGAGATTTGGTCCGGGATTTGTCTTTGCACCCTACGGATACAGGCCCATCTATCCATATTGGTACGGTTCGTATCCATATTCATATGGTTACGGGGCCTGGGCTTCCCCTCGTGACTACAATCCACCATACCGCCAATGCGATTACCGATACGAAGACTGCGACAGCTCGGGGCAGCAATCGGCAGTGAGGCCCTCCTCCCCTAAACAATCCTTAAGTCCGCCATCCTCGAACCCGGATCTTGAGTCACCCACAGACAGTGACCCTGACGATTCGCGTGCGACAAAGCTCGTCGCTTACCGCCTTTCCGTCCGACACGAGGTGCGGACCGCGATGAATGTTTTACGCAGAATGCCTCCCTCGGCCAGGCAGCGCTGGCTTGCTTCTGGCCGTTACAACAATTTTTCGCTTGAAGAGCGGGAAGCCTTGAGGCGAATTTCCGACGATCGTTCACTTAGCACGGCCACTTTCCGATAAGAAACTCGTCGATAAAAGGGAAGGCGAACAGCCTCCCGATGTATGCCCTCCTGTGTCCCCCCCTGTCAAAACTAACAGGTCCAAAGGATTGGTTTTTCACGTATCTCTTTGAATCCAAACCTTGAAGCGGAGGTCCCACGGGCAGAATGGCAGCTGGAAATGCGTCCCCGGCGAGCTGGAAACAGCTGTATCGACTGGCTTTGCTCGAAACTGATACCGGAAAGATTAGAGCCCGGGTGGGCGAAGCCCGCAGCGCTATTTCTGACCGTCTCCAATTAATGACATCCGACTCCTCGAGTGAGGAATTCGACTCTTTGCAAGCGGCCCTCCGATTCTTGCGGATCTTGGAGAAAGAAACCCTTGAAGGATCGCTCTAAAGGCCGCGCGAGATTTCCCTCAGCAACCGAACAAGATTCAGGATAAGCCTGCAGTGGAGCGGAGTACCTCTGGAGATGGCCGGCGGAGGTCATCCCGGGATTTTTCTGCACTATCGGTATATTTCTGGACTGCTTGATGTAGACACCACTGTCCACACAAGGTCTGTACGCCTTCCTCATTTGCCATTTCTGGATCGTCATCCATACGCATGAAGCAGAACCTTCGTCGACCCTTGTCTGTCCACGCCAGGAACCAGTGATTCACCTCTTTCTTGATGGCTCCGCATTGTGAGCAAACAATCATTCATCCAGCCCTGATCTTGGGGACCTTTTCGAACCGCGACGCAAGAGCCCCGGGAGGCGAGTACTTGCTTTGTCCCCCCGGGACTGCTGCTGTGTGAGGAATTACCTTTTGAAGATACTCCCGGTTTTGCAGCACGGAACTGGTAAACCTGACAGCTTCCCGGGGCAACGGCTCAGGCTAGGACTGTACCGAAGCAGGCAGCTCTTCGATATCGGCCAGAAAATGAAAACACTCGTAGCACTGGTTGCCGTGATTTCGGGAGCGACTATGTACCTCCATCCTCACTATGGCAGAACCGAAGCGCTTCTTGGAGTGCTCCTGGCCTGCACTGGACTGCTGTGGCTTTTCCGCAGACCTAGGCTTCGCCCTTGAGACCGGCTGCCAGGATTCTCGCAACGTGAAGATCGAACCTCCAATCCTCGCCGCTTTGATCATCTTGATTTGGCTCGCCTGGACACCGCCCTTACTTTCGACCACGATTGTCATGATTCGGACGCCAGGTCGCATCGTCGTCGCTGCCGACAGTCTGTGGTCCTATCAAAAGGGAGAACAAGAACTTACGCCACGAATTGGGTGCAAGGTAAGGAGAGTTGGCGACATCTATTTCACGGGTTCATCGACGAACGTCGATGGACTACAAATGGAACATTTGGCTTTGCAGGCAATGCTGACCTCTCGCTCTGCCGCTGCAGCTGCAGAGCGGTTTGTCCTGGCCATTGGCGAGTTGGCGGCCCGAACCGCCGCGCTCGAGAAGGACTCCGTCATTCAACGATGCTGGCGGCGCGCCTGTGCAGAGGCAGTTTTTTTCGGCATAGAGGAGGGGGTACCAACCATTATCGAGATCAGGCTTGAACAGGTGGGTGAATCGAGGGAGTCCCTCAAACTCAAGCCGCACAAGTTTTCTTGTCCCGGGCACTGCCCTGCTCGTCCAAGAACGGTCTTGCTGTTTGGTCGAAAACAATACATCGATAAAGTTGCGCAAAAGACGCCGGAATTGTTGCAGTCGGACGAAAGCACTGCACGAAAATTGGTGGAGATCGAAAAAGACGCCGAGCCTCAATATGTCGGAGGACCGATTGACGTACTAACACTGGATGCCGGGGGATCCCATTGGAGTCCGGTCAGCGGCGGAACGTGTTCTTCTGACGAAGTGAGTTCGACGAAGTGAAATGACTTGTGAGATCCCTGAGCCACGCATTCGCAGGGACTAGCCTTTTGTTCCCTGAGGCATGGTCCCAAATGGCGGCGGTGATCCCTCCCTAGCTGAATGGAGTGAATAGCCGCACCCGACTTTCCCTCCGAGAAAGCTGTTACTTCTAGCAGTTTGTGCCCGAACTTCGCTTCCGTAGGCTCGTAATTGCGCACCGAAGTCCCAGAAGCAGGCGCATTCCCCAACCTGCAGTAACCCCAGACCGGAGGATTGAAATGAGATTTTCCCTTTTCCTGTTGCTCGCCATCTTCTCGACAGTCTGTCTGACATTTGCGCAAGAATGGCCCAAGGTTGAAGTTGGAGCGGACTATAGCTACTTGCGTTTTGCCCCGAGCGGGCCATACACGAAAGGGCACAGCTTTAACGGAGGTGGCGGTTCGCTGGGATACAACTGGAACGAGTACCTCGGGATAAAACTCGATCTGCAGGGCTATACCAGCAACAAGACCGGTTTCAACATCCCCCCTAATTTGACGTTCCCCACCGGACTGAGCGGCAACGTTCAAGGTAACCTGTTCACCTATATGATTGGGCCGCAGTTTAAGGTTCGTGCTCATAGAATTCAGCCCTTCGCACACCTTCTGTTTGGCGGCGCTCACACAAACGTGTATGGAAATGCATTCAAGACGCTTTGTCAGCCGATTGTAGGCAATTGTGTGATCACCAAGGCGCCGACGGCTGAGGCATTTGCGATGCAGTTCGGTGGCGGTGTGGACATCCCCATCAGCAAGAGGATATCTTTTCGACCTGCGCAGATCGATTATCTCCTGACCCGCTATAGCAATCCGTTCAGCAAGACGAGCAACCAGAACAATCTCCACTTTTCCGCGGGAATTGTCTTCACCTTGGCAAATGGCGGTTACTGAGCAGCGTTGTCAGAATTAGAGTCCTTGGGTCGGTTGAAAGCGAGAAGGGCTTTGACCGAAGGGCCCTATCGTGCCGCGCGGTCTTTCCCAGCATAGTACCCGGTTCTAGTCCGGACGTGGAGATCTTTATACCCAGGAGCTCGCGCCTCCACTCTGATGTGCCTGTAGCCGCCATCTGAAGGAGGGTTGCTTGGCTTGTATTCAAGGGTGTATTGACTGCGAATATCGCGAGCGACGGTCTCGCTGATTTGGTTCACGCCTTCCGCAGTTTTTGGCATGAAAGCCATTCCACCTGTCCTCTCGGCCAGGGTCTCGAGGGCGCGCCGTGCTGATTTTGTATTCGCGCCACCGAGTATCCCGATGGCGTACACCGTGGCTCCATTCTCGTGCTGGAGAACTTCCACTGTGTGTTCCAGCGATTGATTGCTTTCATTGTCCTCGCCGTCGGTTACGACAACCAAAACCTTTCTCTGCAGCGTGGAGAGCTTCAAGTGTTCCCCCGCCGCGACCACCGCGTCGTAAAGGGCGGTCCCTCCGGTCGACTGCATCTTTTCTAACGCTTTTTTCAACTTCTCGAGATTGTCGGTGAAATCTTGGTCGAGATAGTAGTGATCATTAAAATTCACCACAAATACTTGATCATCTCTGTTGCTCGCTTTAACTAAATTCAAGGCCGCCTGGGTCACGCGGTCACGCTTGTCCACCATGGAACCCGAGTTATCAATGACGATTCCGAGCACCACCGGAACATCTTCATGCCGGAAAGAGGTAATCACCTGCGGTTTGTCGTCCTCAAACACTCTGAAGGCATTGCGGTCGAGACTAGTCACCAGCCGCTTCTTTTTATCGGTTACGGTCGCATGCAACGAGACCTCGGAAACCTCTGTCCTGAAAACGAAGGCCGCTTCCCCTTTGTCCACCGCACTTGTTTCTTTCATCCTTTTTGCAAGCGGCATGGTCGAGGAAGGTCGCAAGGGGGGGCCTGGGTCGGCCGGCAGAGTTTGCCCAAAGCCGTCTTCCGCCCACAGGGCACCCGAGAGCAGGCAAAGCAAAAAGAAGCGGATGGGAAGCGTCATCCTGCCAATCCCCACAGAAGTTTTGAGCTGTGCCGAGGATCCCCGGCGAACTGCACCGAGGAGTTCTCCCTAGGCACAAGGAAACTCCCGTCAAATTATCCGAGCCTTGAGGAAAGCCGCCAGCTGACAGTCCTGACAGTCCTGACATTCAGGCCGTGAGCCTCTTCTCCAGGTTCGACCAGCACGTTCCGCCCTCACTGCAACCACATCCTCCTTGTACCTTGGGGTGCAAGAAGGAACGAAACGAGAGCAAGAACCGAGGGAGCGAAAAGCCCGAATAAAACCCACGTTTTCCACATGTACTCTAGTCCAGGTTCATTGCTGATCGTCAATGAAAGGGGTGGACGCCTGTGCTAAGCTGGCCAGAACTGAGTAGCCCAGAACTCACGGTTGCAGTCTGGACCCCGGGAAACCTGAACCATCGGTGTGGGTGGCCATTCGTCCAGTTGTGAACCACTAGGCGGGTGGCGATGATCATCACCGTAGCACGGTTATGTGCGTGGGTTGCGATCTGGACGACGTTCTTCCTCGGTGCGCTACAGCTGAGTGCATCCAACCAGAGCTCATCCTGTACAGCTGTCACACCGGCAACCGGCTCAACTTCCGTGCCCTTGAGCGAAGGTACTCCCCCTCCGGTCGCGGCCAAGCTGAGAAAAACCCACAAATATGATTTCAATCGCATTGGCCAAAGGAACATGGGAAAAGGAGCCAATCTCTATTCCCTGGAGAAGGAGAGGTCTCTCGGAGCCAAGCTGGCGGCGACGGTGGACATGCAAACGATCTCTGCCGCCGATGGCAAGATCAAAGATTACTTAAACCGCCTCGGCCAAAAAATCGTTCGCAGTTCTGACGCTCAGTTCCCCTTCACCATCAAAGTCATCGATTCGAAGAATCCCACTATTTTTTCCTTGCCCGGCGGTTTCCTGTATATCGACGAGACGTTGTTATTGAGCGTCGACAGCGAAGCCGAATTAGCCGGGTTGATGGCACACGAAATTGCACACGGTGTTGCGCGGCACGCAACCCGTTTAGCCACGCGGCGTTTTGCCTTAGACCTGATCGTTTCGTTCCCGATTGCACGGCTCATTGGGCCCTGGGCTCTCCCGGCGCGACAACTGGGTCTGGCTCCCATCGAAAAGAAATTCTCCCGTGACTCAGAGTTCGAGGCTGATCTGCTGGGAATCGAATATCAGTTTGCTGCCGGCTATGATCCTCAGGCGTATCTCGAGGTGCTGGAAAAATTGGATCATGACGAAATCGAGACTGCGTCCACTCGGCCAAAATCCGGTTTCTTTGGGCGGCTGAATCAAAATCTCGGTCATACATATTCGGACTACCCTGCCACCGAGCAGCGCATCCTGAGATTGCAAGGTGAGATTTCCACCTTGCTGCCATGCCGGGATAATTACATTGTCGACACAGACGAATTTCAGGAAGCGAAAGCTCAGCTCGGAGCCGCCCACCTTGTGCTAGAGCGACGGCGTTCCGGCGAAGGCAAAAATAACGGGCCGGTGCTTGAGCGACACCCGTCATCCCAGTGACGGACGTGAACGCCCTAGTGTTAGCAGCGCGACCTCCCGCATGATTGCGGGGGCGGTGTTGCACTCGACCTGTTATTACTCGCAGTCCTCACGCACGCCCCGGCCGAGCTAGGGTAGTTGTGTAATTGACCGGTTACCGCCCCTCTTCTCCCAATGACAAAATCCCAAAGTGGAGGGGCGGTCTATCCTAGGAAAACAAGACAAGAAGACCAGTATCTTCCAACATACTGGTATTTCTGCCAATGGCTCTACTGGCATTTTTCTCCTAGAGTCGCATCTGGTCGCGACCCTACAAACATACTCCGAAAGCAGAGAGCCATGAACAAAGTCCATCTTCTCCTAGTCATAGCAGGGACCCTCTCGATTGCACCATTCGCGGTTTGTCAAAACAGTGCTGACTCGACAACGTCGAGCGAGGACCTTGCACTTTTGAAACAGGACGTACAATCCCAGAAGAAGCAAATAGTGGCCGCAAATTTGAAGCTCACCGACGCAGAAGCGGTGAAATTTTGGCCTATTTACGATCAATACACTGCAGAGTTGGGCAAATTGAATGACACCCGGCTCGGCCTGATTAAGGAATACGCCGGCGCCTACCCGAACATTTCAGATAGCCAGGCACAAAGCATCGTCAGCAGGTGGCTACAAACCGATGAAGCTGTGGCGGGAGTGCGCTCCAAATATATGCCGATGATGGAGAAGGTTCTGTCAGGAAAAACGCTGGCCCGCTTTTTTCAGATCGATCGCCGTCTCGGAATCCTGATCGACGTGCAGGTCACTTCTGAAATCCCTATCGTTCCGTGACGGGCAGCCATGACAACAAAAGGCATGAAAGCCATCCTCGTCGCACTACTTCTGTCCAGCACAGCCTTTTCGCAAAAGGTAGAGATCTATGGAGGGGCTCAATACACCCACCTCGAATCTCGGTACAATGCTGTGGGCTGGAACGGATCTGTAACCGGGAACTTCAAGCATGTTCTGGGAATAACCGCCGATTTCAGCGGCGTCTACAGCTCGCACAGGGTCAATTCTTCCACATATACCTACACGGTTGGCCCCGTACTTACTGCCCGCCTGCCGGTAGTGCAACCCTTCATACACGCTTTGTTTGGAGGGGCCACACTTTCAAGCGGGGGCGTAAACACCACCTCCTTCGCCATGCTGGTTGGCGGGGGGCTGGACCTCGGCCTTCGAAAAGGTTTCGGAATTCGTCTGTTCCAGGCAGATTGGCTCATGACTCAATTCAACGATCAGACACAAAATAAACAAGGCAGGGTCTCTGCTGGCATCGTTATAAAGTTCTGAGCGTTTGTCTGCCATGGGCTGGTTGCCAGGCATCTCCAGTTGCCGGCGAGAGGAGTCAAAGGCGCGACCAGCGTGAAGCTTGAGTAGCAACTCCAGCTGTCTAACGAAGCCAAGCAGGGCAGCGGCAGACCTGTTGCTGTTGACAGTGGCAGGATCAAAATGGGTAAGCTAGCTTCCCATTAGCGTTTCAACTTTCCTCTCAAGGCCGCTCCCGATACCCGTTGAGGGCGGCCTTTGTGCTTGCGAGTCACGCAAGTTCATCGAGACACCTTTCGACGCATGCGCCAAACTTGGCTGGAAACGCGGAATACAACTTGCTGACGACCTGGAAACCATCGTTATTTTGGACAGTTCACCCACAATAAAGCGGAAGAGTATATGCGTCTCAGAGTTCCATGGGGACTTATGGGTATGACGATTCCTCGGGTTCGTACTCAAATCGTGTGCGGCGTCCTGTTACTGGGCGCACCAATTCTAACCAACTCGCAAACCTCATCTCCCAACGACAATGAATCGTGGACGGCCTCACGTGAAACCACATCGCCGACCATGGCTCCATCTCGGGAGCTAAAGACCCACATCCGGAACGGAAACCGCGTAAGATATTGGTCAAGGAAAATGATGTGTAATGTCCTTTAAGCCGGGCTCACACTCGAACATACAGGCCGGTTAGGCGATATTCTTCCAACAACCAGGCAGCTTGCCGAGCGCGGCGACTGTAGGAATGAACAGGGCTTGCCGCAGTCATCAGCTCGGTTCTGCCATTTTGATCTCCGCCGCTTGCGCTCCAACCCATTCCAATAACAGGGGTTCGATCACACCTGCACTCGAATCCCGCTGAACTGGCCGTTTTGACAGGTTCTCAGTATCGAGTCGGCTGCTAAAGTTCGGCCCAGTTTGATCACCAATTCATGGAATGAGGACATTAGGATGAGTCTGAAGACAGCGCGCCTTTTGACAACAGCCATTTTTGTTTTTCTGGGATCCGCCGTGGCACAGAATTTTGAGGTTACGGGGCAGATCGGCGGTCAGCTCAATGGCGGGCTTGATCTCGCGACCTCCTTGTTTCACCGGATCGACGTTCAGAATGCCTTAAACTATGGCATCACAGCTGGGTATCTATTAGGGGAACACGGGGGGGTTGAGTTTCAGTGGAACAGAATGTCCGCGGGGACGCTAGCGCAGCCAATCAGCGGCTTTTCCAGCATCAGGGTATTCACGCTGAATCAGGACCAATATATGGGCAACTTCGTCTTCCATTTCACCGATCGGGAGTCCAAGACCAGACCATTCGCTTTCTTCGGGTTGGGAGCAAGTAGTCTTGATCCTACTCGAAGTGGTGTCCGGGGAACGACTCGTTTTGCCTTTTCGGTGGGCGCGGGCGTGAAACGCAATCTCGGCAAGCACTTTGGCCTGCGTGGGCAGATGAAATACTCACCAACATATATCACCACAACCAATGGTGGCTATTGGTGCGATCCATTTTGGGGTGGATGTTGGCAGGTTGGCAACAACCATTACTTAAACGAGTTTGACATTACCGGAGGTATTACAGTCCGGTTCTAGTGCGATCACAGTTGTTTATGCATCCTCGCTTGGTTTGATCCGCCCTCCCCTTTCTCTCTGGTCCGGGAGGGCAGTTCTTTTGATGATTCCGGAGTGCTTCCCCTTGACAGGATTGCTGCTTGCTGTCTCGCAGTGCTTCCGCCCGCATATAACCAATTGACATTCTCTGAGGTAACGTGGCCTTGGTTAAATGAGGCCCTAACATCGTTTGCATGGGGTTAAGGCTCGTCAAACATGCCTTGGTGAGCACCGTGTTGTTCACAGCGAGCCTGGCGGCCCAGGCTACGCGCTCGATGGAAGATCCACTTTTTGCGATTCGCTACGATCCTCAGACGATAAGATTTGAGCTCTTGCCGGCTTCGCTTCTTACGCGCTGCAAGGATCTAGAAGGCCGTTACCAAGGCGGCTGGGTCTACGGATACACAAGGACGGCCAATGCCGAATAGTTCATTGTTTCAGGGCTAATGGAAAGCCTGAACCAGGTTACTGGCAGTCATGATGGACATCTCTCTATCCGGACGAGACCGGCTTAATCGTGGCCCTGTCCGGTCCGACCTGTGCTGCACGATCACAGGATGCCCTCCATTGGGGGAGGATTCTCCGATCTGGAGTCTACCGAAGGCAGCCTTTGACAACCTGGTTGCGGATATTTTTCAGCGCTACTCGCATGCATTCGGTGGGAAAGGCATGTTTCTAAAGAAAATCCCCCCTCATCATCGTCAGTCCTTCCGCCAGAGTTGCGGGCTAGGAGCAACGCTGAAGGCCCCTGAATCGCCACCGTTATCAAGAAATCCGAGACCTGCTAATACCGTATTCCAAACGTGATATCCACCATCTGAGTACTGATCCCTCTGGTAGGTGCGTAGTGATAGCGTGATTCGACGTAGACTCGATAAGGAGCTTCTTCCCCCACGCGGGCGGTGAAACCGATTCCTGCGTTCACCCCCAAAGAACTCACAGAAGATCTTAGAATCGTTTGACTGGCGGTTACCGTTCCCTTAGTGCACGAGAATCCCCACCATTCCCAGGTCGGCTCGCAAGTGACATTTGTCGAGCTGGTTGTAACCTTGTGAGACAGGGAAGCAGAACGGTGGTACAGGCCTCCACCCCCAATGAAGTAGACACCCAAAGTCTTTCCTCTCAACTCGAAACGATAGTTGGCCGTCAATGCATATAAGTTGCCGCTGCCATCGACGCTCGGATCTTGTAACGCCAGGCGGATCGGGTTTAGGGCGGTGCTGCTAAGGAACAGGTGACTCCACATGAACTCGCCAACCGCCGCGTGTTTTCGAGTGAAGTTGTACCCAGCCCCTGCCGTCAGCCCCATGCCGAAGTTGGTAATTGGCGCCATTGGATTCAGGTGCGCACTTATGGGGAAACCAAGATTCGTATTTCCCCGGGGGTTGTCGTCCCCCTCTTCTTGCGAAAACACGAGACAGCAAGCGACTACGATAAAGGTGAATCCTAAAAGAGTCTTCCAGGTGATCGTCATACGAACCCGCTCTCCTTAAAGCTGGCGGCGGAACGGAGCACGTCTGCCCGTCTCTAGCATTTCACTGCAAATCTTTGTTTCGGAACTGTAATTCCTAGCAGGTGCTTGCCTTTCGAAGGCCCCCTGCCCAGCCTGGTGGCGTTTCGCGTGGCTCGTCGACCCCGTTGCGCATCACAGATGATGGAATGGGCCACACCATAGAAAAGGAAGCGCCAGTGCCAGCGAGTTCCTTTCCCTGGATAGAGGCATAGAAATAGGCACTGGCCGAAAAGCATGCACAAGAATTGAGCCCTTTTTGCTCAAGACCGACAAGGAGGTTGAAAAACGGTTCGGAGCGGCTTAAAGTTCTCCTGATAATAGCCACTGGACTTGTTTTGGAGGACGAGAACGGTTTGAAAATGGCTCGCTAGGCTGGAGCGAGTCTTTCTCAGGGGGCAGCATGGACAGCCCGGTCGTGCGAGTGCTTGTCGTTGATGATTTTGAGGAGTGGAGGCGCGAGCTGCGCACCATTTTGGAGGAAAAGTCTACCTTCCGGGTGGTGGGAGAAGCAGAAAATGGGCGGGACGCTTTACAGCAGGCCCAAGTGCTCAGACCCGATCTGGTCTTGCTTGATATTGGCCTGCCACACCTGAATGGCATTCAGGTGGCAAGACTCATAGGGAATTCCAGCTTTCGATCGAAAATTCTTTTCGTAACCGAAAACCGCCGCAGGGAAATTGCAGAAGAGGCCTTGCGTACAGGCGCGCTCGGCTACGTCGTCAAGTCTCAAGCTGGAACCGACCTATTGCCTGCCATAGACGCGGTTCTTCAAGGCAAGCAATTCGTCAGCAGCGTACTACGCATCCCAGATCCGCGCGAAACCGAGGATTTCAGCGACAACCTTGCGCTTAAAAACGTAATGGCTCCCTTTCCACCCCAGAACAGAGCGTCACGTCATGAAGTGGCCTTCTATGCTGATGACGAGGGGCTAGAAGCCGGATTCGCGAAGGTTTCAAGAGCGACATTACATGTCGATGGCACAGTGCTCGTCATTGCCAGCGAGCGTCACCGAACCCACATCGGTCGGAGGTTGCAACTGGATGGGGTTGATCTGGAGGGTGAGATAAGAGCGGGAAGATACATTCAGAGCGATGTTGCCCAAACCCTTCGAAATATCATGGTTGGCGACCTCCCTAGTTCCCTCCCTTGTGCTCAGTTGGTCAGCGAGGTGATGCGGAAAGCCGCGGGCAAAAATGGAGAACATGGGAGAGTCACGATTTGCGGCGAATGTGCACCCACACTTCTTGGGGAAGGTAAATCGGAGGCTGCACTCCGGCTAGAGCGCATCTGGGATGAGATCACTCGGCCTTATTCGGCCCACACGCTCTGCGGATATCTGTGGGATGCGTTTCCTAGCCGCGATAGGAGTCCCGTCTTCCAAAGAATATGCGCCGAACACTCCGCCATCCACGGGCGGTAGGGTATTGAATCTCAGCCAGTCTCGCTCGGTTGATTCAGGTAGACCAAAGCACCTTCGACGGGACGGCCCGTCGCGAGGACTTGTAGTTCTCTTTCGGGAACAATAAATTCCGCGAGGCCACAGTCCAAACATACGCGTATCTTGGGGAATACCCAAACGATAGGTCTGTTCAGACCTTCAACTCCAAAAAAGTGAAGCGCGACTTCGCCGCTAAAGGTTTTTTGTTTCTCGGACGAGCACGCCTTGCACCGAGGGCTGCTCTCAGTTGGCATCTTTCACCTCCTGGCAGCAAAACGTCCCCTGGCAAAGGAAATGCACGACAGAACACCATCTTGGTTGCAAGATTATGCCTTTCAGGTTGCATCAGGAGAGCAGGCCTCTCGCTGGGTTCTTCTGCGTGGTTGAGATGATTGCTCCTTCAACCGGAGTACCGTGCCTGAGCACGCTTAGTTCCCTTTCAGGAATGGAAAACTCGGTGAGGCCGCAGTCCAAGCACACTCGCATTCTTGGAAAAACCCACACGATGGGCTTGTCTACACCTTCTAGACCGAGAAAATGGATGGCGACCTCTCCATTGAATCTCTCGGTACGCTCGGAAAAGCATTTCTTGCATTTGGCAGTATCGGCGGACATGAATCACCCCTTGAAAAATGTGGCTCATCAATACGCGCGTGGTACAGAAAAGTCAAGAATTTCGGGTTCATGACGTGTACTTTTCAGACATCCATGGCGCTCAGCGAGTGGGGTTTGTTCCGAAAACGGAACGCGGCACGGGATGGCCCGAAAGCGCCTTTGCCAAATGCCAGTCACAAGCGCCGCCCCCTTACGGCTATGGCCCTAATTTTTCTTGCGAACACCCGTCCTCTCCCACCCACCAGCAACTCGGAAGAAACCGTGGTCCTTGAAAAGTTGGTTAACATTCCGAAGCCGTTTGCACCCACACTTGCGGATTCGTGTTTCAAAAACGAAACAGCGGGCCGGCAACAATTTCACCTTGCGAAACCGCTGTGGCGCTCAAGTGCACCACGCAGCCTGCCCCACAGACGAATGCCCCGACCTCAGGATTCACTACGATCGGCAACCACTCGACCTGAAAGCGTAGGCCGACGTGCCGATTGAAATAGACCTTCAGGCCAGTTCCCAGGCCGAAGGAAAAACGAGTAAATGCGGCGCTGTTCCCGCCATCCAGGTGAGTGCCCCCCACGCTGCCGATGACGTATGGGCGAACCCAAATCGGCCAGGAATCGGTAATGAACTCGTGAGTGCAATCCAGGTGAACTTGATGAAGAATCACCTTTGTGGATGGCAAACCGCTGTCGGTGAAACGAATATCGCTTTCTTGTCTTGCCCAGCGAAGCTCAACCACATCTTCTTCGTTGAGGCGCATTCCGACGCTGAACCCGTAGCTGGGTCTCTCCGCCAAAACGGCTCCTGAGGCGTTTGTCTGGAGGCCTTGCACGGTGGGAAACGCGATACTGCTTCGGTAGCCGATGAGAGGCGTAAAGTCGATCCGCAATGGCTTCGGTTCGGTTGACGTTTCTTGGGAAACCGTCTGACCGCAAAACAGGAGACCGGCGAGGAGGATCAGCAAATAGGGACGCGCCAAGCCGATGACGTCGCGGAAGCCGGAGCGACGGTAGGTTGGCACTGAATCCATATTTGGCATCATTTCCCTCTCTCCAGCCGGTCGGTCTGGTGGAAACCAGGTGCCACACACCTCTCCCACGACGGTACGGAAGACTTGCTAGCATTTACACCGTTAGAACTGACAGTCCGGTTCAGGGCGGGTCCCCCGGTAAGCTTCTTACGTAGCCCAGAGGAAAGGAATGAGCCACCGCGTCGGGAAGCTGTTCTGCATCATTTGTTTGATTTTCTTTCGTCTAGCTGTCACCAGAGCACAACATCAACATCCAGCCCATGTGGCTTGGGATTACGGCGACTCGCGAGGCCCGACCCACTGGGGAGAGTTGGAACCCGATTTTGCGGCCTGCAAGAACGGATACCATCAATCTCCGGTAGACATCAGACACCCCCAGAGCGCCGATCTACCCGCAATCCACTTCGACTACAAGCAGTCCCCTTTGCACATCATTGATAACGGTCACACGATCATGGTGAACTATGGGCCCGGAAGCTTCCTGCGCGTGGGAAGCGAACGTTACGAACTGAAGCAATTTCACTTTCATCGGCCGAGCGAAGAAAAAATTGAGGGCAAGACGTATGACATGGTGGTTCACCTGGTGCATGCTGATGAGCAAGGCAATCTAGCGCTGGTTGCGGTGTTGCTCGAGCAGGGACAGGCTAACTCCTTGGTGGATGAACTCTGGCACGATCTGCCGAAAACCAAAGAAAAGGAAGAGTTGAAAGACGTCGAAATAGACGTTGGCGGTCTGCTTCCCGAGGATCGACACTACTACAGCTTTTCAGGATCGCTCACCACCCCTCCGTGCACAGAGAATGTCAGGTGGTTCGTGCTCAAGCAAGCGGTCACGGTTTCACCCACCGAAGTCGAGCGCTTTCCCAGGATCTACCGCAACGACGCGCGGCCCACCCAACCCTTGCATGACAGGGTCGTCTTGGAGAGTCGGTAAACGCCACGAATCTCCCATTCCGAAAGCGGTTGCCGAAAGGTGCTCCGAGATCCGGAACACGTAACTTTGCCAGTTCCTACCTTGCAAGTATTCCTACAGTGTTGCCAGGTGGCGGCTACTATCCATCCCCACCGCGAGAGCCTCAATGCAATTGAGCAGGTATTTGGCAAAGGTGCTGATGTTCACCCTTCTCGGGTTGCCGAGTTACGCCCAGAGTTACAACTTCACCGTCGGGGCGGGCCCCGGGTTTCCTTTGAGCACGACCAACAACTTCGCAAATATCAGCTACAACTTCGTCACCGGCGGGGGAGTCAACATTTCGCCTCACGCGAAGCTGGATGCCGAGTTCATGTTTCATGGCCTGCCAGTGCAAAGAAAAGTTGTCGATCAACTGGGTCTCTCCGATGTGAAAGGCAGGTTCTATGCACTCACCGGCAATTTGCTCGTTGGCACCTCAATCGGTGGCGATAGCAAGACCGTGTACGGGATCGGAGGCATAGGATGGTACCGTCGCACGCTTGAGGCAAAGCAGACGGTGCTGCAGGCTGGGACCTTGTGCTCACCCTATTGGAGCTGGTGGGGCGAGGAGTGCGTGAATGGCATCTTCGCAACCGAGGTGACCGTAGGAAGCCGCACCTCGTCCGCGCCTGGTTTTAACGTTGGAGGAGGACTGACGTTTAGGCTTGGAGACTCTCCGGCACATTTGTACGTTGAAGTTCGCTATCACCAAGCATTCACACGGAATATCCACACCGTGGTTCTACCACTCACTTTTGGGATTCGTTTCTAGTGCCGGTTTCCGGGATTATCTCTGAAGCCCGTAGTATCCAGTCTTCGCGTGAACATGCAGATGCTTTTTATCGCGCACCAGCAAGGTCACGCGAATGGTGTGCCACTTTCCGTCGTCCGGCTTCTTGTCGGGATAATAACTGAGCAGGTATCGCCAATGAACTTGGTTCGCGATGCTACTGGCCGCTTGTTCTATGTCGCGGCGATCGCGGGCATCAAATGCCGTCCCTCCGCTTTTTTCACTCAGTTCCGTCATCAATCTTGGCCCTAGAATTTGTTCCGCAGTCACCAAGGACAAATCATAGAGGCCGACACCGTAGATCAGCAGATCTCGTTCCTGCAAGTCGCGCTCAAGGTTTTCGATGGTTTCGCGACTGTGATTGTCTCCCCCATCCGAAATAAGGACAATGGCTCTTCGTGAGTACTTTGCCTCCTGCATTTTCGTCGTGGCCAGATCAATGGCATCGATCAGCGCCGTATGGCCTGCCACCGTAGCGGAAAGCAACACGCTCTCAATTTCATCGGTAGACGAAGTGAATCCAGCCGCTACTCGGGGCCGATCGGAGAAAGTGATGAGAAGAAACTCATCCTCGGCATTGGCATTGGCCAGCAGCGCATGAATCGCGAGCAGAGCCCGGCTGATTTTGTTTTCCATGCTGTCACTGAGGTCCAATACAATGGCGATGGAGCTGGGTTCATTTTCTAAGGAAACACTGTGAATCCGCTGAGGTCGGTTGTTTTCCGACAGCTGAAAGTCATCCTTATCCAACCCCACCACGCTGTGGTCTCGCTTGTCTGTAACGCTCACGGGTACCAGGACCAAGTTTACGTGCGATTGCAGGACGGCTGACCCAGTGTCCAGATAGCTCGTTTTCTGTGGGCTATAGGATATGCGGGGGCGTGCACGTCCCTGCATTTCACCGGGACCTTCTTCTTGTGTTCGCCCATTGCCAGATAGGGCTAGGAGGATGATCGGAATGAGGAAGATATGAATTACTGCTCTGCAGCCGCCGCAAATCGGAATGAGCGACATCGATGCCTATCGAAGAAACATACCGATGCCTCTGAAAGGTGCATGCTGGCAAATGTGCCAGACTAAGGCCGTTGGTTTGCCTTATTTGGTTGACCGAGCGGAGTCTTCTTCTATCAGCTGTTTGAGCTCTTTCCTCTGATCCTGACGCATGTCTTGCAGTTTCGCCCACTGAGATTCGGTCAGCATGGGTTTCATTTGCCTGTCCGAAGATTCCACGACTCGGCGCCATCTGCCTAGCCATTCTTTTCGCGGAATCGCTGGATTGAAACATACTTCTCCCGCAGTGGAAGCTTCCTGTTCCAGAATTGGCTTTATCCTTTTTTGCTGCTCGGCGCTGAGGTCGAGAGCGCTCGTCAGATTCTGCATTTTCATTTCGAAGTATTGTCCGGGCGCTTTCGACCAGTCCAGTACCGGCTTTGCTGGGGCGGTTTCCTTTCTGATGATGGGAACCGTGGTCGTACCGGTCAGCTTACTGGGAAAGGTCAAGGTCGTTTCTTTGACCGACACCAACAGATCCGCCCCCGCCGAATACTCGACGAGGTTTGCTCCGTTCGGAGGTGAGTATAAGCAGACATAAACCGTGTCCCCTACGCGAACGGAAACATCGTATTGAGCTTCTCCGGGCGGTTGATCCCCTCGACCAGGGTGGTGTGCTACGGCAACAATGGTTCCTCGCTGATAATTTTCTGAAGGTGTTTGGGACACGGAAGAACCTACCAGCAATGTCAGACACAAAAGCAAGGGGGAAAGGACGGATCGCATACTGATTTTCGAAACAGATTCTGCAAATCTGTGCTGGACGAAGCGTAGAGGCAGCGATGTGTCAGTGACACTGTCACTAGTGACAGGGGCATACCGGCCATTTCCCGGGTTTCGCCGGGTGATCCGACAGGGGCAACTATCTTCCGTCACTCGGGTTAGTACTCACGAACCAAGATGGTGTCCCAGAACTCCCCACGTCCGAAGCAGCTGACCCATCGCGGACGGCCGTTCGAGCCGGGCCCGCCTTCTTGCTTCGATGGCACCTTGCCAAATACCTCGGAGAACTCTTGATGGTGACTTTGGTTGCTCCACGCCCTAGGAAGCCTTCCCTATGTTCACGGCGACGATTTTCAATGAGATTGCGCGTCGCCGTAGCCGACGATCAACCTCGCCTGCTCGAGGCACTCGTCACCACCTTAGCGCGGGACTTCGAGGTAATCGGGACGGCACCGGATGGTCGAACCCTACTCGAGCGCATCTGCGAAAAGCAGCCTGATGTAGTGGTGGTGGATCTCGGGCTGCCCGACATGAATGGACTGGAGATCACCCGCAGGGTTGTTCAGAACGGCAACTACACACGGGTGGTCATCTGCTCTGTGGAGAAGGATCCAGAACTGGTCAAAGCGGCGATGCATGCGGGTGCTTCCGGCTACGTGTGGAAGAATCGAATTGCGAGTGAACTCAATTCCGCTGTCAGACTTGCGGCGAGCGGTAAGCAATTCACGTCGGTTCTGTAGCCGGAGGGCCTAACTCACCCTGGCGGCATGGATTCGCGGCAATGGCTAGCAATCCCGATCAACCACCTGCTTGGGCTCCCTCCCGCGGAATTCAATCGCCGGCGTAGTAGCCGTTCTTGAAGTGGGCGTGGAATTGGCGGCCTGCTCCGGAGGATTTCACTTCAACCCGGAGGTTCTTCCATCGATGCAGCGGTGCGCTGGTCGGTGTGTACCCGAGAACGTATCGGCTACGCATTTCACGGCTGACCTCTGCTGCCAGAGCCGGCAGCTTTTCTCGGCTGTCGACTGTAACGGTTTGTCCGCCAGTGCGGTCGGTGATTCCTCGCAGCCATTTCTTTCCCATGAATTCTTCGAAGCTGTTAAAGAAGAAGGTTTCAAACAGGCCAAGAGCGTAAATCTCTACATCGGACTCCTGCGATAGCCTCTTTATTTCTCGCATGGTGTAACGGCTCGCATTGTCGCCGCCGTCGGTGATCAGAACAATCGCCCTTCGCTTGTACTTGGCCGAACGCAGTTGCGCTTGTGCCAAGTAAATCGCGTCGAGCATGGCAGTGGGTCCTCCGGGCACGATCGTGGTTAGCTTTTCCTGCATATCATCGATCGAATCCGTGGAGGCGGCCAGCAGCCTGGGTCGATTGGAGAAGGCAATCGCAAAATACTCATCTCGTGGATCGGCATTCAAGAAGAACTCAACCAGCGCCGCCCGCTCCAGGTCAACCTTATCGGTCATGCTCCTGCTCACATCGAACAAGACGGCGATTGAGATCGGTTCGGCTTCCAGGGAGAAGTAGCGGATTGGCTGAGGCTTCCCGTCCTCGTAGAGCGTGAAATCGCCCAGCCCCAGGTTCCTAATCGGTTGCTGTTTTGTATCGGTGACCGTTACCGGAACCAGAACAAGATCTACGTTCACCCGAAGTGGCCGTGATTGCGAATACAGATGGGCGCCGGGTCCAGAAGGCACAATTTCCGGGGCGCGCGGTGCGGAATCAGCTTTCGGCGCGCTGCGGGGCACAACGTGAACGTCCTCCACAGATTGCGCATGGACGGTTGATAGCGACCAAAATAGGCTTAAACACAAGACAACACAGGGCCTTGCCATCCTCGTGGACATGGCGCGAGCTCCAAAATGGGGATCCCAAGCAGATCCAACCATCATCCACGGCAGGAACTCTGTGTCAATGAAATTGTACGAAGCTCAGATTGTCGAGGCGTCATTGCTCTGGAGCAAAGAGCGGACGCCTCCGCCGGAAAGCGCAAGGTCGGCTCCCCGTGCTTGCCGGTTCGGAGTCTCTAGCCCGGCGGCGATCCCCTGAAAATCTCGCAAAACTCAGCGATCAAGTCACCCTTGCAAAGTCCTCGTGAGGAAGGAGAATTTTCAATCCTGTTCAATAAGGCCACTTCCATCCTGCTATTTCTGGCTTATCGATACCATGTGCATAGGCATAGCTCTTGCATTCGATCTGCTGGTCGCGGAATCTTTGCTTTGCGTGGGCTCCTTTTCTCTGCAGCCCAGGAACTCGATTGATCGCATCGATGGCCAAGCTGAAGCGGTCGATTTCGTTGTTGACCGCCAGCTCCATTGGCGTGTTGATATTTCCCTTTTCCTTGTAGCCACGAACGTGCAGATTTCGATGATTCGCCCGGCGATAGGCCAACCGGTGAATCAGCCACGGATACCCGTGAAAGTTGAAGATGATCGGCTTGTCGACGGTAAACAACGAATCGAAGTCACGATCAGAAAGGCCATGAGGGTGCTCACTCTCCGGCTGCAATCTGAACAGATCAACAACATTAATGAAGCGGATCTTCAACTCGGGGAATGCTTGGCGCAACAGTGCGGTTGCCGCGAGGGCTTCCCGCGTAGGAATGTCGCCGGCAGAGGCAAAGACCACGTCCGGTTCACCGCCTTGATCGTTGCTAGCCCATTCCCACATCCCAATCCCCCTGGTGCAGTGCTTGATGGCGGCGTTCATGTCCATGTACTGCAGATGCATCTGCTTGTCACAGACAATCACATTCACATAGTTCTCACTCCGTAGACAGTGGTCCGCGACCGAGAGCAACGAATTGGCATCCGGAGGCAAATAGATCCTCGTGACTTCGGCGCTCTTGTTTACCACAACGTCCAGGAATCCCGGATCCTGATGGGTAAACCCGTTGTGGTCCTGCCGCCAAACCGTCGAGGTGATCAGAAGGTTCAAAGATGAAATGCTTCTTCTCCAAGACAGTTGATTGCAGATGGAAAGCCATTTCGCATGCTGATTGAACATGGAATCGATGACATGCGCAAAGGCTTCATAGGTGGATAAGAATCCATGGCGCCCGGTCAGAAGGTAGCCCTCAAGCATTCCCTCGAGAGTGTGCTCGCTGAGCATTTCCATCACCCGGCCGTCACTCGAGAGTTCGGTACCGTCAGCATCCTCCGGAAAATGCTCAGCAATCCAGAACTTCTTGCTCACCTGGTAAATGGCGTCGAGCCGATTGGAAGTGTTCTCATCCGGACTAAAGACGCGGAAGTTCTGCATATTGAACTTCATGATTTCCCGAAGAAAATTGCCCAAAGGACGTGTGTTTTCAGCTTCGTTAGTAGCCGGCTTATCGACCCGCAGCGCATAGTCGCGAAAATCGGGGATACGGAGCGCCTTTCTCAGCGTTCCCCCGTTCGCATGGGGATTCGCGCTCATGCGTCGGGTTCCTTTGGGAACCATGTCTTTCAGTTCGTGATGGAGTTTCCCATGCTCTTCAAACAGCTCCTCCGGCTTGTAGGAGCGCATCCACTCCTCCAGCTGGTGAAGTCGTTGAGGATTCGTCTTCACATCGGCCATGGGAACCTGATGAGCCCGCCAGGAGCCTTCCAGCTTGTGCCCGTTGAGGGATTCCGGGGCACTCCAACCCTTGGGCGTCCTCAACACGATCATCGGCCAACGCATTCGGGTTGCAACCTGATTCAGCCGGGCCTCTTCCTGATACGTGACGATTTCGTTCACGCAGTGCTCGGTGGTCATCGCCATTGCCTGATGCATGCTCTCGAAGTCGGAGCCTTCGACAAAGTATGGATTCCAACCGCAACCTCGCAAGAAACTCTCCAGTTCGTCATGGGTTATTCGCGCCAGCAGGGTAGGATTGTTGATCTTGTACCCGTTTAAGTGAAGCACCGGTAGGACGGCGCCATCGCGCAGAGGATTGATGAATTTGTTTACGTGCCATGAGGTCGCCAGAGGGCCCGTTTCCGATTCGCCATCGCCGACAACCGCGACTGCAATCAACTCAGGGTTATCGAAGACCGCCCCACACGCGTGCGACAAGACGTAGCCCAGTTCCCCGCCCTCGTGGATGGACCCGGGAGTTTCCGGGGTGCAATGACTCCCGATGCCCCCTGGGAAGGAGAACTGCTTGAAGAAGGCGCGGAGACCGACTTCATCTTCGCTCTTGTCTGGATACATTTCGGAGTAAGTGCCCTCAAGGTAAGCGGGGGCAAGAATTCCGGGTGCGCCGTGACCGGGCCCGGCCAGGTAGATCATGTCCAGATCGTATTTCTTGATCACCCGCATGAGGTGAATGTAGATAAAGGCAAGGCCAGGGCTCGAGCCCCAATGGCCAAGGAGTCTGTTCTTGATGTGCTCGGGCTTCAGCGGCTCCTTCAAGAGCGGATTATCTTGAAGGTAGATCATTCCCAGCATCAGGTAGTTGCACGCGCGCCACAAGGCGTGGGTGTTCTTCAGTTCCCCGGGATTTAGAGGCGCGCCTTTGATCGTGGATCTTGCCGGTCCGTACGCACTCAGCGCAACGTCAGTTTCTCGTTCAGAAATCGACGGCATGATTGTGATGTTGGCTTTCATACTGTGTAAATCCCTTCCTTGCCATTCCGAAGGCGAAGTTGTCCCTCGTTCAGTTCGGCTTTGACTTGCATCCACGCCGCTCTCAGTGTTGGCGCCGCTTGACCCGCAACTGGGCTAGAGCTCGGGCCAGAGAGGCGTTGACGGATGCTACTTCCTCAGAAGAAAGTTTTTCTCGTAATCTATCTGCTGCTCGTTGGCGTGCTTCCTCAGCGGCTGCCTCATCGATCTTGTCGGCAGCAATGGCCATATTTGTTGCAATGGAAATTTTAGTATTGGTTACTTCGACCAGTCCTTCCCCAACGGCCATAAATTCGTCATGGCCTCTGGTGCGCACGATCATTTCACCGGGCACCATCTGCGTCATCAGCCGGACGTGTTGGGGATAAATCCCAATTTGTCCTTGCACTGCCGGCAGCGTGACCATCTCAACGTCGGCTGAATAGACCATGGCCTCCGGGGTAGCGATTTCGAGTTTGATCGTGTCGGCCATCGGGGAAATATGCGCTCTTTGTTTTCTGACTCCTAGTTCCGGATCTCCTCGATCGGCCCCTTCATATAGAAGTTCCCTTCCGGAACATCATCGTGCTTGCCTGCAAGGATTTCCCCAAACCCACGGACGGTTTCCGCCACTGGCACCTGCTTTCCCTCACGGCCGGTGAATACTTGGGCCACACTGAAGGGCTGGCTGAGAAATCGCTGGATCTTGCGGGCGCGGAAAACCGTCAGCTTATCGTCCGGCGAGAGTTCATCCATGCCGAGGATTGCGATGATGTCTTGGAGATCTTTGTATCGCTGCAGAATTTTCTGGACGCCGCGAGCAACTTCGTAGTGCTCTTGGCCGACTATTTCCGGCGCGAGAGCCCGCGATGTGGAAGCCAGAGGATCGACCGCGGGATAGATCCCAAGTTCCGCGATGGACCGCTCAAGCACGATCGTGGCATCCAAGTGCGCAAAGGTCGTGGCCGGAGCCGGGTCGGTCAAGTCGTCCGCCGGAACGTACACTGCCTGAAAGGATGTAATCGATCCCTTTGTTGTCGAAGTAATTCGTTCCTGCAACGCGCCCATTTCAGCGGCGAGCGTAGGTTGGTAGCCAACAGCGCTAGCGGTGCGGCCCAGCAATGCGGAAACTTCGGAACCTGCTTGTGAAAAGCGGAAGATATTGTCGATAAACAGGAGCACGTCCTGGTTCTTTTCATCCCGGAAATATTCCGTGATGGCTAGCCCGGCCAGAGCCACCCGCAGACGGGCACCTGGAGGTTCGTTCATTTGACCGTAAACCAGCGCGATTTTAGATTTTGTAAGGTCATCTTGCCGGATGACGCCGGCTTCTGACATCTCGTTGTAAAGATCGCTACCCTCACGCGTACGCTCGCCGACGCCAGCAAAGACGGAAACGCCGCCGTGGAGCTTGGCGATATTGTTGATCAACTCCATGATCACGACCGTCTTGCCGACCCCGGCGCCACCAAAGGCTCCCACTTTCCCGCCTTTCAGGAATGGACAAATGAGGTCGATCACCTTGATGCCGGTGGGCAAGAGTTGAGGAGAAGTCGATTGTTCCACCAGAGGCGGGGCCGGACGATGGATCGGATAGTACTTGTCCACAACAACTGGACCTCGTTCATCAACCGGATTTCCGGTTACATCAAAGATCCGCCCCATCACCGCATCACCGACTGGAACGGAAATAGGCTTTCCGGTATCGCTGACTTCGAATCCGCGTTTGAGTCCCTCGGTGCCCGACATGGACACGGCGCGTATCCACCGATCCCCAAGGTGCTGCTGCACCTCCAGAGTGACGCTAACCTCTTCCCCGTTCACTCTGCAATCACACGTGATAGCGTTGTAAATCCCGGGCAAATGGCCAGGAAACTCAACGTCCACAACCGGCCCGAGGATCTTGACGATTTTGCCTTTGTTTCCGTTCAATGCTTGTGGCATCTGGGTCACCATGCTCTCACCTCATTCCGCTTGGCCGCCTGCAATCTCCAGTAGTTCCTTCGTAATATTTCCTTGCCGGATCTTGTTGTATTCCAGAGTTAAGTCCTTGATCAGGTTCTCTGCGTTGTCCGTTGCGTTCTTCATGGAAACCATGCGAGCGCTGAGTTCACTCGCGTTGGCGTTTAGAAGCACCTGATACATGTAAATATCGAGATATCTCGGAAGCAGATAACTGAGAACGAACTCTGCGCTAGGCTCGAAAACCGCCTCCGTGGTATCCGCCGCCAATTCTTCTTCGAGCTTGGATCCAGGAATCTTTAGGCCCTTAATCTCTCCGATGGGCAAGTATTCGAGGCACAGAGGTTGTTGGGTCAGAGTGTTGACGAAGCGGGTGGCGATTATTTGCACCGCATCAACTTCGCCCTTCAGAAAAATATCCCGCGCGAATGCGGCAATCGCCCTGGCTTCGGCAAAGCTGGGAGTATCGGCATAAGTAAACTCGGCGGCGAGCTGGCGGCGTGTCCGGCTAATGAACTGCGCTCCCTTGCGTCCGGCGGTTATGAAAACGGTCGTCTGGGGATCAAATTCCGATGCCAAGCGGAACAAGTTGGTATTCAGCGCTCCGCATAACCCTTTATCAGCAGCGACTAACACGACCGCCCGCTTTCGAATTGTCCGAACTTCCAACAAGGGATGGGTGAACTCTCGCAGGCGTGTGGTCGACTCACGCTGAATGCGGTAGAGCATGTGGACAAACGGCCGCATGTTCACTGCCGCCTCCTGGGCGCGGCGCATCTTGGAAGCGGCCACCATTTGCATTGCTTTGGTGATTTGCGCGGTGCTGCCGATGGATCGAATTCGTCTGCGCAACTCGCGGGGGCTGTTCATGCAATGCTCGTAGGGATCCCGGACTTCACCGCCAAGTCTCTTTGAACCGATCAGCGGCAGCCTTCACTTCTGCAGTTAAGCCCGGACTCAGAGATTTTTCCGCCAAGATCCTCTGCAACAGCTCGGGTTTGCGTGTGCTGAGGGCTTCAGTCAGCTTTGCCTGGAATTCCTTGACACGCCCCACCGGGACATCATCGAGATACCCATTTTGAATGGTCCAAAGCACAACCACTTGGATCTCAACTGGAATCGGGTTGTACTGCGCCTGCTTAAACAGCTCCATGATCCGCTTGCCTCGGTCGATCTGGGCTTGGGTCTTGGCATCCAGTTCCGAACCAAATTGCGCGAACGCTGCCAATTCCCGAAATTGAGCGAGATCCCCTTTCAGCTGCCCCGCAACCTGCTTCATGGCCTTGAGCTGTGCCGCAGAACCAACGCGGGAGACCGAGAGTCCAACGGAAATGGCAGGCCGCATGCCTTGATAGAAAAGGTCTGTTTCCAAATAGATTTGGCCGTCCGTAATGGAGATTACGTTGGTCGGGATATAGGCGGATACATCGCCAGCCTGAGTCTCGATGATGGGCAACGCGGTCAGAGAACCATTGCCGTACTTCTCCCCAACCCGGGCCGCGCGTTCGAGCAAACGGCTGTGGAGGTAAAAGACGTCGCCGGGATACGCCTCGCGTCCGGAAGGCCGCTTCAAGACAAGCGAAACCTGCCTATAGGCCACGGCATGCTTGGATAGGTCGTCATAGATAATGAGTGCATCCATGCCGTTATCCATGAACCACTCGCCCGTGGCTGCGCCGGCGAAAGGCGCTAAATACTGATTTGCGGCTGAGTCTGAAGCGGGCGAGGCGACAATGATCGTATAGGGCATCGCGCCAGCTTCTTCGAGAACGCCAATAATTCGCGCAATGTTTGATTGTTTCTGGCCAATCGCGACATAGATCGAGTAGAGAGGACGATAGTCCTTGTTGGCCGATTCCTGGGCGGCACGGTTCAACCGTGCCTGGCTGATGATAGTGTCGATGCAGATGGTGGTTTTGCCGGTTGAACGATCGCCAATAATTAGCTCGCGTTGCCCCCGACCGATGGGAATCATCGCATCGATCGCCATGATCCCGGTCTGAACCGGTTGATTCACTTGCTGGCGGCGAATAATGCCAGGAGCCAGCTTTTCAACCGGGTAAGCAACATCGCTTTTGATCGGACCTTTGCCATCAACCGGCTCCCCCAGAGTGTTGACCACCCGGCCCAGCAATCCCATTCCCACCGGGACTTGCAGAAGTTTACCGGTCGTCCGAACCTCGTCGCCTTCTTCCAGTTGGGTATAGTCGCCCAAAACAATGACGCCCACTTCGTTCTCTTCGAGGTTCAGCGCCAGCCCGGTTACACCGTGCCCGAGATCGAGCATCTCGTTCAGCATGGCATCGCTGAGACCCTCGACTCGCGCCACACCATCCCCAACCTCGCGAATCACCCCAACGTTTTGTTTGCTGATGCTCGATCGAATATCTTCGATTTGTGATTCAAGTTCTTGTAGAAGGTCAGCCATAGGTAATTCCTAATTCCTGCAGTACAAAAACCAATCGGTTCAGCGCGGCATCCCGCCGCGGGTGGACGGCACGCCCAAGCTGCGCTCCAGCAAGGCCAACTTTGAGCGCACAGACCCGTCGTAAACATCACAGCCGACTTGAATGCGCATGCCCCCGATCAGATCAGGTCTCTCGAGGAACTTGGTGATCGTTCCCCGGCCATAGACCTTCTCCAGGCTGTCTCGCGTGCGCATCCGCAAATCGTCTGGCAGCACAAAGGCACTCTCAACCGCGGCGGTGCGCTCAGCAATTTCCAGTCTTAGCAGTCGCTGAAACTCAACAAGCAGCGCCAGATAGCCGCGCCGGTGCGACTCACGAACTCTTTGGACTACACGCCGCGCACGTTCCTCGCTCAGCTCTCCGCCTACCATGCACCAGCGAAGAAGGCGTTTGGCTTGCCGCCTGATCTGTCGGGGAGTATTCACCATCCAATCCTTAGGCTGCTTTTTTAACTTGATTCAGCGTCTCTTGGGCTAAGCGCTTTTGGTCGTCCGCAGTCAGTACCTTTCCAGTAGCGACACTGGTGGCTTGCACGACCAGAGCCCCCAGTTCTTCCTTGAGCCCACGAAGCATGCGGGCATGTTCCTGCACGGCAGCTTCCCGCGACTTGAGCACGATCTGTTCTGCTTCTGTCATGGCCTTTTGGGTTTCGCGTTCGCGCACGGCGGCGGCCGCGGTGTGGGCCTCTTCGACCATCGCCGAGGCCTCGGCATCGGCGCTCACGATGATTTCTTGCCGTCGAGCCTGGGCTTGTGCCATTTCATTCCTGATCTTCTCCCGCTCGGCAATGCCCTCCGCGATTTGCGCTCGCCTCGCCTCCAGAAGTTTGACAATGGGCTTGTAGGCGAAGCGCTGCAGAAGCAAGCAGACAATCGCAAAACTGATGATTTGCGACAAGAGATGTGGCCAGTCCACGCCAAATGTGTTGGCGATTTGCTGGACCCCTCCACCGGTACCGGCTTCTGCTAGTAGGAACACCACGCCCATAGCCTCCGCTCGCTTTGGCGAGATCTAGCCAAATGTCGCCTGTTACCTGACCAGAAACAACGCATAAAACACGATCGCTTCCGCGAATGCGATCGCCAGAATCGATTGAACCAATATCTTCGTGGAGGCTACGGGATTCCTCCCGACAGCATCCGTGGCTTTCATTCCGATCAACCCGACACTGATGGCAGCGCCGAGCGCGGCCAAACCGACGTGCAAGTTTCCGCTCATATCAGCTTCCTTCCGTCTTGTAATAAGTCCTACCCGCCTTCGGCAAACTACTTTCTCTATTACGCATGTGCAGCTGCAGGCTTTTCTTCCTCATGCTGGCAGATGAGCATCGTGAACACCGCAGTGAGCAGCATGAACACCAACGCCTGTACCAGGCCCATAATCAGTTCGAGAAAGTAGAATGGGATTGGCACAAGCCACCCAAAACCGGGCACAAGTCGAGACATGGCTTCCAGCAAGTTTTCGCCGGCAAAAATGTTTCCGAAAAGTCGAAAGCTGAGTGAAATCGGCCGAAACAGTATGGAGACGACTTCTAAGCACCCCGCCGCAAAGAACACAACCACCAAGAGAATTCTCAAGACTCCTTCGCTTTCGCCTTTCGGTGCGAACAACTCTTTCACAAAGCCCTTGACGCCAACTTCACGAAGTGCCCACCAGATCCAGCACGCAAAGAACACCAAAGCCATCGCCAGAGTCATGTTCACGTCGGCATTGGCTCCGCGTAGAAGCGGTTGCTGCACCACAAAACCGTGAGCCGTGTGTGTGCCCCAACCAATCGTGCCCACCCCGGGAATCAGGCCTATCCAATTTGCAGCAAGCACAAAAAGGAAAATGGTCGCGAAGAACCAGAATGTCCTTTCCGTTAAATGGGGTCCGATAATTCCAGACAGGAACCTATACAGCCCTTCAATGAGCCACTCGAGAAAGTTCTGGGCGCCCGTCGGCACCTGGTTCATTTTTTTGGTCGCGGTCTGCGCAAAGACAACGATTCCAATGGCTACAATCCAACTCACGAGCATGGAGTTGGTGATTGGGAACCCAAGCGGGCTGGCAATCTGTACTGCCTTGGTCGGTAAGACGTGAGCTTCTGGCGGTGCCGAGGGTTCAGCTTGCTGCGTCTGCCCCCCCGGCGTATTCGCTGCCACCGGGGCTCGATTCTCGCTCAGAGTCCAAGCACGGATCGAAGGCCACGGTGTCAGCACCACTAGAACTAGGATCGAAACAAAGCGAGCCACTCATCTATCCCCAACACTCTTTAAAATGCACCACTCATCCGCGGTTGCTCATTTCTTTTCTGCTGCTGGCGGGTAATTCTTAAACAGCTTCTTCAACGCCTTGTCTAAGTTCTTCTGCTGCTTTTCCGGCTTCGCTTTCTCGTCGATTGTCTTAGAGGCTATCCCGCGCCATACGAGATCTTTGTTAGCCGAGTCGTACATATCGACCCCCAGCTGACCGACGTAGATGGTGTCTGTTTGACCCGTCGTGGTCGTACTCGCCATGCCCCCGCCGGGACCGTACCAGCCTCCACCCCACCCGTTGCCATATCCCCAACCGGAACTGTACGAGGAGAACTGCTTTTCTTGACCTACCGCTGCTTGATAGGCGACGTAGAGATCGGCTTTCTCATCGTCGGTTCGGACCAGGCCTTTGCTGGCCAACTGCGTATCAATCGATGCTTTGATCTGCTTGTCGACGAGATCATTGAGCTTGGGCGCGTCTTTCACATTGACCCACTTGTATGTCTTGAACCGGGAAAAATCCGTATTCTTATCGAAGTTGTATCGAACATCCTGAGCATTTGCAGTTCCTGCTGTTAGTAGCAGTAAGCCTGCGAATGCCAAAAAAAGGGATCTCTTCATTTCAAACCTCCATTCAGTCATGCGTTTGCAGCCCACCGTGGTAAATACCGCCTGAGCTGATGGGACGAAAAGTTTTTCGGTGCTGACATCCTCGAAGTTGATGGTAGGGGTTAGCAGCTGAAGCAAGGAACTGTCACTAGTTACAGCAACAAACAACGGGAAAGCGCAAAGGCGCCCAGCGGCTGCTAAAAATGCCAGTTTCGAGATAAGTGAGGAAGAGACCACACTACTGCTGCATCCGGCGACACAGCTTCCGGGCTGGAGATTTCAGTGAACAATGACGCAAAGCAGGCCAAGCGGCAACAAGACGGCAAAGCCAAACTCACGAACAAACAATATGAAAAGGAACTACGCAAACTACAGACCCGGCTGGTCCAGATGCAGGAATGGGTCAAAGCAAACGGTGCAAAGATCGTGATCGTCTTTGAGGGCCGGGATGCTGCCGGCAAGGGAGGCGTGATCCACCGCATCATGGAGCGAGTCAGCCCACGAGTTTTCCGGCATGTAGCTCTTCCCGCTCCTACCGACCGCGAAAAGTCGCAGTTGTACGCTCAGCGATATATCAAGGAATTGCCGGCTGCCGGTGAGGTGGTCATATTTGACAGGAGCTGGTACAACCGCGCTTTGGTCGAACACGTGATGGGCTTCTGTAGCGACAAGCAGTATGAAGCGTTTCTTCGAATGTGTCCGGGATTCGAAGCATTGCTGAAGAACAATGGAATTTTGTTGATTAAGTACTGGTTCGAAGTGAGCGAAAAAGAACAGCACAGGAGATTCTTGCGGAGAATTGAAGACCCCATGAGGCACTGGAAGCTTAGCCCCATGGATCTGGAGTCACATCGTCGCTGGTACGACTATTCGCGCGCACGGGATGCCATGTTTGAGGCCACCGATACTCCGCAGTCTCCATGGAACGTTGTTCAGACTGATGAAAAGGAACGAGCTCGCCTGAACTGCATATCGCACCTATTGAGCAGCATTCCCTGGAAGAAAATCAAAGCGGAAAAGGTCAAATTACCGGCCCGTCAAAAGGCGAAAGGGTACAAAGATCCTAACTGGAACTATCGCTGGATTCCAGAAGAGTACTAGGGGATGGCTGGGAAAACCAAGACGTGACATCACCGCCTCTCGGGGGTAAGCGAGCAACGGCTCGAGAAATTTATGGCCACATTGCCGTATCCCGAAAAGAGCAAATGGCTCTCCCGTTTGGCAACCATTGCTCCGGGAATCTCCGGCTTGCTCGCGTACAAGAAGAGTGACTTTCCTCACGACCTGCTGGCAGGGGTTTCGGTTGGGGCAGTCGCAATTCCCGTTGGGGTGGCGTATTCGCAGCTGGCAGGGGTGAATCCCGCAATGGGACTCTATTCGAGCATCTTGCCCCTGCTCGCATACGCGCTGTTCGGCACGTCGCGCCAGCTGATCATCGGCCCCGATGCCGCCGTCTGCGCTCTGATTTCCTCCGCCGTCGTACCCATGGCAGCTGGGCGCGCGGAGCTCTATGTTCCTCTGGTCATAACCCTGACCTTTTTCTCTGGGGTTCTCTGTATTGTGGCGAGCTTTCTCCGGCTTGGGGGACTTGCAGACTTTTTGTCGAAGCCCATCCTGGTAGGTTTTCTCAATGGCGTTTCGCTGAGTATCGCTTTGGGACAGGTCGGCAAGATCTTCGGATTCGAGACGACAGCCAAAGGAATTGTGCCGCGCCTGATCGAGCTGGTTTCAAAGTTGAAACTCATCCATTGGCCCACGCTTGGGATGGCTGCGGGAATCCTGGTCCTACTTTGGGTTGCGCCCCGAGTTTTGCGCAAGGTACCGGCGCCATTGCTGGCCCTCGTGGTCGGCGCCGTCGCCGTCAAGCTTTTCAAGCTTGATACCTTTGGAGTGAAAACCGTGGGCGAAGTGCTCGCGGGATTTCCGTCATTGAGGCTTCCAAGCGTCCCCGTAGGGATGTTGCCCGATCTTTTGGCCGAAGCGGTTGGTCTTGCCTTAATCAGCTTTTCCAGCATGATGCTCACGGCCCGCAGTTTCGCCTCAAAACGGCGGTACGATATTGACCCTGATCGAGAGTTCGCGGCTCTCGGTGTGGCAAACATCGCTTCTGCGTTTTCGCAGGGATTCGCGGTTACCGGCGCGGACTCGCGAACCGCAGTCAACGATGCGAACGGAGGCCGCACTCAAATCGTGGGATTGATCGCCGCGGCAGTGGTGGCGACGGTTGTAGCCTTCTTTACCGGCCTCCTTCAATTCGTGCCCACGGCTGCTCTGGGCGCAGTATTACTGACGGCAGCGTTCTCGCTTGCCGACATCAGCACACCCAGAATGCTCTATAGGGTAGACCGGCGGGAATTTGTGCTGTCTATCTTAGCTACTCTAGGCGTCGTCGCCGTGGGAGCAATCCAAGCCATTCTCGTGGCAGTGCTCCTGGCAATCGTGCGGTTCATTCGTCTGGTCTCGCGCCCAAAGGTGGAGATATTGGGAACCGTAGAGAATCTTCCTGGCTTTCACTCGATCGAACGACATGCGGAAGCACGTACGGTTCCGGGCCTGCTTCTATTTCGATTCAATGCGCCTATCGTCTTCTTCAATGCACCCTACTTTCGACGGCAGGCTTTGGCCGCAGCGGAGGCCGCGGGCCCAGACTTGAAATGGTTTGTCATTGATATGATCCCCATCACCATGATTGATGCCACTGGACTCTACACGGCGGAGGAATTGATCAGCACTCTCACCGAGCGAGGGATCCTCTTCGCAACGGCGGGTCGCCTGACGGAGAGGGCGCTGTGGGCTGAGAAACGCATTCCAGGCGCTCCTGACATGCGACGATTCCCCACCTTACGTGCCGCGGTTAAGGCGTATACCCGGGGAGTGTCCGCGGAACGTGCCGCTTAACGGGAGAGTAAGCAGATCGTGAAGGGACAAGCCGGTTCTCGCTTCGCCTCTAGGGTTTTAGCCCCTTCACTTTCTGCTTGTACACTTTCCAAGTTGGCAATATACTCCGCCCGTCGACCCAGCACTCAACGTACACTGTTCTTATAGACAGCTTTTGGCTACCAAGTCACCTGCTACAACACTGATTTATGCTGTGCTCCACAGGCTAAATCTCTCGCAGGGCTGGTTCACGGTTGTGCGATGCAAACCCGTGTGCCGTCGCCTTGCCCCGATTGGGTTGTCTTGAGACCGTGTCATAGCTGAGCCAGTTTCGTCCAGGATTCCGCTGAACCTTATGAAAGCCGGTTCATTCTCTGCGTTCCTCCGTGCTTGCCTCCCTCGCCTCTCGTTCGCGTTCATTCTGGGTGCCACCTTAGCTTCGCTGATCGCGATGAAGGCGTCCCTTCGTGCCGACCAAGCGAGATTTGCACTGATATGGTTGATTGCAGGACTGGCTTTAGCCCACCTCGCCTTCGTTTCCGATTACCTCGCCAAAAGACAATTCTTGAATGAGACGTTAAGAGCCAACCAACGTCTCCACCTGGCGCTGAGCTCTTCCAGTTCTGTGGCATGGGACTTTGACGTCAAGACTGGGAAGGATCTCTGGATGGGCGACTTGCGCGGAATGTTTGGGATTGATTCCGACCGCCGGGTTGTGCATATCAGTGATTTCTACGATTCAGTGCACCCCGACGATCGCAGCCGAGTAGCCCAAGCGGTTGCTCACGCGCGCGCCACGCACTCGGACTATTATGCCGAGTTCCGAATCGTTCGCAAGGACCACGAGACGCGCTGGGTCAGTGCGAGAGGAAGCTTCTCTTACAACAAGGCTGGGCTTCCGGAACGCATGACGGGCGTTGCCATGGACATCACAGAGCGAAAATTGACGCAAGAGGCGCTGGCCAAATCTCAAGAAAAATTTGCCAAAGCTTTCCGCCAGAGCCCCATGTGGCTGGCCATTTCGCGTGCACGGGATCATGTTTACGTGGAAATCAATGAGACCTTCGAAAAAGCGACCGGATGGCGTCGGGACGAGGTGATAGGAAGAACCGCGTTTGATCTTAATCTGTGGTTTGATCCGGCGCAAAGGAAGCGCGTAGTCGAGGAGGTCCTGGCGCGCGGCCATATCCGTGACTGGCTGGAACAATATCGCCGCAAGGACGGAACGCCAGGCTTTGCGTTGGAGTCGGCTGACTTGGTTGAGATTGAAGGAGAGACATGCGTCCTCTCGACAATCATTGACGTTACCGAGCGCAAGGTGGCTGAGGAGCAACTGCAGCATAAGAAAGCCGAGCTCCTCGAAGCGCAGCGCCTCGCCAAAATAGGCAGTTGGGAGTGGAACCCAAATTCTAGAACGCTCAAGTGGTCCGAAGAACTGTACAGGATCCATGGTCTCGAGCCGAATTCTCCCCTGCCGCCGTTTGAGGAATGCGGACAGTTCTTCACACCCGAGAGCTGGACGAAAGTTCGCGATTCCATGCGGGAAGCGATGGAAAGCGGTCCGCCCCGAGAACTGGACCTGGAATTGGTTCTCCCGGATGGAAATAAGCGATGGGTGGTTACCCGCGGTCAGACGATTCGAGACTCGAGTGGTGGAATTATTTGCCTGCGCGGGACTACGCAGGACATCACCGAACGCAAACTGGCAGAGCAAGCTCACCGTGAGGGGGAAGAGCGTTTCCGGCTCGTGGCAGACACTGCTCCGGTGAAGATCTGGATGTCAGGGACGGACAAACTTTACACCTACGTCAACAAACGATGGCTAGATTTTAGAGATAGCACGCTCGAAAAAGAGCTTGGAAATGGCTGGGCTCGGGGAATACATCCCGATGACGTGGATCGTTGCCTCGAAACCTACTGCAGCCATTTCGACGCCAGACTCCCTTTCAAGATGGACTATCGGCTGCTCCGACATGACGGTGAATACCGCTGGGTCATAGACTCGGGAGTGCCTCGGTTCAATGGCGACGGGCGTTTCGCCGGCTATATCGGCTCCGTGATCGATGTAACCGAGCGAAAAACCGCCGAGGAGGCGTTAGGCTCGATCGGCCGCCGGTTGATCGAAGCCCATGAAGAAGAACGTGCCTGGATTGGAAGGGAGTTGCACGACGACGTGAACCAGAGACTCGCTCTGTTGGCAGTGGAGCTGGATAATGCCCGACAGCAACTCCCCTCGAGCAGAGCCGTTGAAAAGGTCATTCAGCACGCCCAAGAGCGGATCGCTGAGATCGCGAGAGACGTTCAAGGCCTTTCGCACCGTCTGCATTCGTCCAAGCTTGATTACCTGGGGCTGGTGTCGGCAGCCAATAGTTTCTGCAGGGACGTCGCGCAACAGAGTAATGTTCGGGTTGATTTCTCGCATATTGACGTTCCCCGGACGTTGCCGAAAGAGGTCAGCCTATGCCTGTTTCGAGTGCTGCAGGAAGCCTTGCAGAATGCAGTCAAACATAGCGGGGGCAAGCAATTCCATGTGATTCTTGCCCGGGCGCAGGACAGGTTAGAGCTGATCGTCAGCGATGACGGCGCCGGCTTCGATGTGAAAAACGCTGCTGGCGGCAAGGGACTGGGACTGATCAGCATGCGGGAGAGGCTGCAACTTGTCGAAGGGGAACTTTCCATTCACTCGCAGCCGGGTACGGGCACCACGGTGCGGGCTTTGGTTCCTCTTGAAGAAGAACCGATGCGGGCAATCGCCAGCTAATCGTCCCGGGCAGGCCGCCTCCGAATCATCCGAGCAGGCTTTCTTCCCTTTGCGCACAGTTCTAGGGCGCTGGGCTATTCAGCTTGCCGTGAAGCCTTCGAGCGGGAACGCTCAGTATCCGGTCAGGGCGAGATAAACCAGGCAGCCAGTTCCCACGATGCCGGAAAGGAATACAATCGCCAGTCCGTACACGCCCGGCCAGCATACCGAGGACGAATCCAACATGGTGAGGTCCTCTCTTCCCGCAAGCGGTTTCTCTACATCCTTCAAAAGAGATTCTCTGTAGTCCGTCGAAGAGTCAAGGTAATGGATTTCTGACCAGACGTAGCAATCGCCGATGTGCAATTCCATGTCCTTGCCAGGTGTGCGTGCCAATCGATTCGCCATAACAGTTCCTCGGCTGGGGAAACTTCCAGCCGTTTGGGAAATATGTCGCGTTTCTACACAAGCCCGTACAGTGCCGCAACTGGCAAACCAGACAGGGCAACTCAGTTTGGGCGCGGGCTCTGAAACCAAAAAAAACATCTCCCCTTTTACTGCAACAACTGACAGTTACGAGTCTGGGGTCTTGATCCCTAGACTCTGGGCTAAGCTCGGGAAATGAACTCCCCGGTTGCATGAGTCACCAATTCATCGGGCTTCGGTTCGAGAATGAATTTCGTGAGGCAACTCGAAGTTGTGCTGCTGGCGGTCGGGTCATTATTGCTCGGATGGTGCTTAGCCGCATATGTCGATCGGGCAGTATCCTCCAGACTCGAAGTTCAGCGGTTTGCTTCCCACGATCAGGAGATGCAGCAGCAGAACGGAACCGTTTCGAACCTGCGCCAGTGGTCACAACAGCGCCTGGCCGCCTATGCCAGAGCTCTGACCGCGCACGTTGCCCTACCGCTATCAGTCATACGTATCTCGCGGATCGGACTGCAGGCACCAGTCCTCGATGGCACTGGCGAATGGACACTGAATCGAGGCGTGGGGCATATCGAAGGTACAGTCGCACCGGGTGGGGCACCAGGCAACATTGGGATTGCCGGACATCGCGACGGTTTCTTTCGCGCACTGAAAGATGTGGTTGTGGGGGACACGATTGAGCTCGATCTAAGGAACCGGGTTGAGTTTTACCGGGTCACCAACATGCTGGTCGTCGATCCCTCCGATGTCAGTGTTCTAGAAGACCACTCGCTTCCGACTTTAACCCTGGTGACGTGCTACCCCTTCTACTTTGTTGGGAATGCACCGAAACGATACATAGTCCAAGCGGTACGGACAGGCTCCTCGGGGTCCATTGCATCCTCGAATGAGCTATCTGCAGGAGTGTCTCCGCTAGCCAGGGACTTCAGATTCCAGAGCCGCCAAAGCCAATCAAGGAGATGAGTCAATGAATGTAGAAAACGGAATCGCAGGCAAATGGGTAGTATTTCCGGCAGTCATGCTGTTTCTTGCCTTTGTGCTATGCGCCGCTGCGCAAGTGCAAACAACCACCTCGACCACCAGCGGACAGCCACAGAAGGAGGTTACCGTCGAGCGCGGGGAAGTTGTTCATGTGTCAGGCAACAACTTGGTTGTCAAAATGGAAGACGGGTCCCTTCGGGACTTCCACAATATCCCGGAAAGTGCCAGGGTCACTGTCGATGGCCAACAGCTCGGCATTCATGACCTCAAGCCGGGCATGAAACTCCAGAGGACAATCACGGTAACCACGACACCTCAGACGATTACTACGGTCCAGAAAGTAACGGGGAAGGTTTTCCATGTAACGCCGCCAAGCAAAGTGATCTTGACCCTGGAAGACGGCACAAACCAAGCCTTTACAATTCCCAAGGATCAAAAGTTCAACATTGACGGGCAAGAAAAAGATGCTTTTCAACTTAGGAAAGGCATGACGGTAACTGCGACAAAGGTGGTTGAGGAACCCGTTACCTCCGTCGAGCACGCCCAGCAAGTGACCGGCTCAATGCCTCCGCCTCCGCAGCCTCCTGCTACTGACCTTCCAATATTGGTTGCGGTGATTAGACCTATGCCGCAGGCCCCGGCAGAGACCGCGAGCGCCGCCGAGCCGGCGCAACAACTGCCGAAGACCGGGAGCACGCTCCCGCTACTCGCATTGCTCGGGATCGTCTCTCTCTCGGGCGGGTTTGCCTTGAGAGTAGCTCGATCTGTATCGCGGACGTAGGGCCCGGTTTAACCAAGTCAGGGGTCGGGAGTGAGCGCTCGAAAGTTGCGCCACCCCGCCCCTTTTTCTTTTGCAGGAAGATTTTTGAAACAGCTTCTTGAACCTTTGCGCGGCCTACTTAGTGAATCCAGGCGGCTTCCCCCTCTAGGCAGCAATCAAGTGGTTCCGGATCGCATACTGAACGAGCTCAGCATTGGTACGGACGTTGAGAACTTCCATAATGCGATATTTGTGAAAGGCCACAGTTCTTGTCGTCAGATTCAAAACGGCGGCGACTTCCTTCATGCATTTGCCTTCGGCAAGGAGCTGCAACACTTCACGCTGGCGCTCGGTGAGCTTGTCAGCCTCGTCTATGAGCTTCTTGTCCTGGCGCAGGAGAAAATCGACCGTGTCTTTTGCGATCATGGGCGACAGATAGGACTTGCCCCGCAAGACTTCCCTCACCGCGGTTGCGAGTTCTGATGCGGCACAGGTCTTCAGCAGGTACCCGGACGCTCCACGGCGAAAAGCCTCAGCCGCGAGGTCGGCATCGTGATTCATGGTAAGAAAGATCAGCTTTACCGATGGCAGCAGTTCTTTCGCCTGCTGAGCTGCATCCAACCCATTCAGGAGCGGCATAGCCACGTCGACGATTACGAGATGAGGGCGGAATTCGGCGACAGCTCGCACCAAAGCGCGGCCGTCGCTCACGGTTTGCACAACTTCATAGTCGTTTTCGAGAAGCTTACGGCATGCTTCTGCAACAAGAGTGTGATCGTCAGCAATTAGAACTCGAGGAAGGTTCCTGCGGACGCTGGGGATCATCTGCGACTCCTTTGTGTGTGGCCTGCCACGCTAGGGAATGAGACAGCTGGGAAAACTACTCGCTCTGATGAACCCTTTCTCCCCAAATGCTCAATGCTGCTTCCGGTATCGCTGCGGCCTGCTGTTGTCAGTTTAGT
>Ga0068871_100000236_pt1 | contig 39336 bp, 49 predicted proteins | sample KBSMisM72_FD_72750 | JGI IMG/M metagenome (GOLD analysis project Ga0068871, IMG submission 72750) | Miscanthus rhizosphere microbial communities from Kellogg Biological Station, Michigan, USA - KBS Miscanthus M7-2 | ecosystem: Host-associated > Plants > Roots > Rhizosphere > Soil ...
GGCGATGATCACGATCGAAAGGTCATCGCGCTCTGCCGCTCAGAGCTCGCCCGCCGCGGGGAGAAGACGTGACCTACGCGACGAGGCGCGCAAGGCGTGGGCAAAGACGCCGGATGGCCAACTCGCCACATTACGCATGCAACAGCAGAAAGGAGCCACGCAATGCCAGGGCAAATCAGACTCACCGAAGAGCAGATCGAGAAGATGAAACGCCTCCAGTCCGAGGGGGCCACGACGCGGGACCTCGTGGAGAGATTCTCGTGCAGCGAAACGACGGTGCGACTCTACTGCCCTCCCACCCGGGTCTGCGCCATGCCGCCTCGAGATGCGGCGCGCCCCTCCACCAAGGATATAGTCCTAGAGGGCAGCTACCACTGGGGCCATCGGCATCGCGGTGGTAAGCGCACCGCGATCAAGGCGCGCATATGCAAGTGCACCGAGAAGATCGGCGGCGCGGGCTGCGGCGGCACGGAATACGTGCCCACGTCGAGGAGTCAGCGCTATAGGCCAGAGTGCTACCGACTCATCTGGGAGCAGCAACATGGCCGCGCATGGCCCGAGCAGCGCACGAGGACCAATGCGATTCGGAACGCAGAGGCGCGTTCTCCGCGCACCGACGCAGTCAAGGTCGACAAGAAGCGTTGGGATCCCACGAGGCCGAAGCAGTACGTTTGCCAGACCTGCTACGGGCTGCCGCATGCCGAGGAGCGCAATTCAGCGCTCGCGCGCTTCATCGACGGCGCGCGCAAGGTATCACTCGTCGGATGCCCAGAATGCGGAGGCGCCCCGGGCACGGAGAAGATCGAGCGGAAATCGGCGATCGTGTCTAACGCAGCCCTGGCGCTGAACGTCTGATGGCGCCGCGGAACAGGATCCTCGTGCACCTTTTTGAACGGCGTCAAATGAGCAGTCTTCCGGCGCGCGCCACTGTGTGGGTAAGAGTGGCCACACCATGCCAAAGAAGCCCACTCTGCGGGAGAGATTCGGTGACCGGTGCCGGGCCCTGCGTCAGCGCGCCGGTATCTCGCAATTCACGATGACCGAATATGGGTTTTCTCTCAGCCATTACCAGAAGATCGAGCGCGGCGTGCTCGACCCCAGGCTCTCGACGGTGCTCAAGATCGCAGAGGTCTTTGGGGTGGATCCGTCAGAGCTGGTCGACGGCCTCTGAGGGCCATCAACGCGCGCGCGTAGCAAGCGAAGCCGCGCCGTGTAAAGTCATTCTTGACGCCGTCAGATTTGACGTGCGGTCAGAGTCGGTGTGATACTCCCATGATGCAGCCAGTCCGGATGAACGACTGTGGCACAGCCGAGCAGCGCACGATGGCGGTGAGAATCGCCCGTCGCTATCTGCGTAGGCTCCCCTCCAGCTTCGAACGGATCGAGATTGAGACGGTGGCGCTGACAGGTCTCTGGGAAGGCCTCAGGAGCCATCCAGAGGGCCCGCTGAACTATCTGAGCGTGAGAGTCGTCGGAGCGATTCGAGACGAGCTCAGGCGGCAGAGCCCACTCACCAGAAGCCATCGCCAAGCCATCAGGCAAGGAACCGAATGCGAGCCTCAGAGAGCGTCGGAATACGAAGCCGAGCAGCTAGCGCTTTCGTCGGAAGACGAGACGCTGAGAGCGCTAGACCAACGACGGCTGCAGAGAGCTATCGAAGAGGCTCCGATCACAGACCGCCAGAGGTCGGTCGTGTGTAGCATCCTGAAAGGCAAATCCCATCGAGCCATCGCTAGTGGTCTTGGTGTGAGCGAGGCTCGCATCAGCCAGACCTGCTCGCTGACAGCCAAGGCACTACGCAAGCATCTGGAGGGGCCATGACAGGCCCGACCAAAGGCTGGCTGCTCAACAGCATGAAGCGGATCCGAGAGCAGCACATCAGAGCTGCTCAGCTCGTGAGAGCCAAGGTGGCTGGGCTGAACCTACAGCCTCCACTGCCAGAATACGCGGAGCAGATTGCAAGACTTCATGAGACGATCTCGGATCTGGTCAGAGAAGAAGAAGAGAAGATCAGATCAGCGGGCGCGCGTACACGTACGCATGCGCGATCGGGCGCGGATATCTTTTTGAGTGAGACTGGAAGCGAAGGGAGTGATTCGTGATGGTCTGCCCATGCAACAAGCGCCCATGCGAATGCCCTTACAGGGACCGCCCCGCACATTGCGGGATATGCGCCGAGGAGCATTGCCATTCAGCTGGATGTGATGGCCAGGAGGGGGAAGATGGGGAGAACTGCGGGCAGCTACTAGCGCAACCCATCCCCACCAGCCCCATCGGGCGCGCGGCCAACCCGGAGTCTGAGCCATGATCGGCATCCTCCAACTTCAGCGCGCAGCCCAAGCCTTCGACTGCGTCAGCGGCTGCGCGTCTAGCCACACGGGCCGCTGCTTGTTGTGCGAAGACCTCAAGACGCGTTGGCGCTCGTTCTGGGCATGGGCGGGTTGGAAAGGGCGCGCGCAGTAATGGCAGCCGGCGACTACTGCGACACCGATGGGTGTCTGAATCGCGTGCCCGCCTACCGAGGAGGCCGCTACTGCCGCAATTGCTCGAGCAAGCGGTGCAAGGCAGAGAGCGCGGACGCGAAGGCGAGGCGCATTGCGCACGCTCGTGTGTGGCAGCAGACGAACAATGATCGGCACCGCGTCCACAGTAACCGGCACTACTGGAAGATGAAGCTCATGGCCCAGGGATGGGATGAGGATCTGGCCCGGGCGGAAGCGGCGCTGAGATACCCGATGGTGGGGGCGTGAGACGCGCCGCGCGGGTCGACGCGAACCACGTTGCCGTGGTGGACGCCCTCCGCGCTGTAGGTTGCCGCGTGGTCTCTCTCGCGGCAGCTGGCAAGGGCCTCGCTGACCTGCTGGTGCTGAACCCGCGCCGCCGGCTCATCTTGCTCGAGGTGAAGGACGGCAGCAAGCCGCCGAGCAAGCGCCGGCTCACGCCAGACCAGGTGAAGTTCCACGGCGTCTGGCCAGTCGTTGTCGTGACGAGCCCAGCCGATGCCGTGGCGCAGGCGCTAGCGGCTTGAGAGGTCTGGGTCGTCGTCGTGGGGACCAGCATGCAGCTCCGGCCTCAGGCTGAGCATATGCTCAGCCGCCGATGCATCGTGCGCCGATGAATGGGACTGAAACCCGCAGCGCTCGCACTGCCACTCTCCGCCAGCGAACTCGAACCGCCGCGTGTGTTGGCAATCCTTGATCAGCGCGAGCCGCAGCTCCTCCGCCACTGGCCATGGCACATGCAGCGAATATCGCCGCTCACATTCCTTCGCCGCCTCCAATACCGCCAGGTCGGCGTCAGTGATTTCATTGGCCATGCCCGGATTCTAGCGGGTCGCTGGCCGGCGTGCACGGTTTCCGGCCATCTGCGAACTACAGGCGCGGATGTCCGTCACGCAAGCCAGCGACCCGAACGACCCGACGGGAACCACGCCCATCTTCTACTCGTCGGTGACGGGCCAGTCTTATGGGACGGCCGCGGACGCCCACGCCGCCGAGGCCAGTATGTCGGGCGCCAGCCTGCTCCCAGCGCAACCAGCCGCGCCGCCCGCTCCGGCTTCAGGGCGCGACCCTGACCTGCAATCCAAGGTCGACCAGGCGACGGCCAACGAGCAGATCTACAACACGAAGACTGGCGTCTACCGCCCCATGACGGACGCCGAGCGCGTCGCTGCGCAGACGGTGGCTAGCCAGACCCAGGCTGGCGCGGCCCCTGCCAATCCCGCTGCTGACGCAATGGCCACGGCCGACCAGACCATCGCTAAGTACTCTCCGCAGCCGGCGCTGAGCCAGGCGCAGATCATGGCCAATGCGGGTGCGGCTCGTGGCGCCACCACGCCAGGCCTTGCCGCATCGCTCCCGGCGAATGGCTCAGCTCGGCTGACTGGCACCGGCTACACGCCAGGCACGGCCGGCGTCGTGACGCAGGCCTCTGCGCCCGGCACGACTGCGACGGCTGGCGGTGTGCCCAGCGCGGCCCCCAAGGTCGACACAACGGCCTCTGACAAGGCGGTGGCTGGCGTAAACAGCACGATTCAGCAGCTGCTCAATCTGTCAAACAACGCGCCCAAGACTTCCGTTGCTGAATCTCAGCTATTGAAGGCGGACCAGCTCGCAAAGATTCGCGACCAGCAAGCGCTGCAGCAGAACGAGGCCGCGGCGCTCGGCGCTGCTCGCTCTGGCAACCGGCGCGACATGGCGCTGAACGAGCGCCAGGCAATCGGCGAGAGCACGTATCTCGGGCAAGCCGACCAGCGCAACCAAGTCCTCCAGCAGGCGGAGCTCGAAGGGAACCTGGCGGCCGTGCGCGCGCAAGAGGACCAGACCAACTTCACCAATCGGGCCAACATCCTCTCGAAAGCCGCTGACCTCGGCTTGAACGTCGCGGGGCTGCAAACCGACATCAGCAAAGCGAACCTCGGCGCGGCCACCGACTACATGAACAACGAGTTCCAGCAGCTCGGCCTGGATAAGCAGCTCGACCAGCAGAAGGCACAGAGCGCGCTGAGCTACATGCAGGCCATGAGCGCGATCCAGTTCGACTACGATAAGATGAGCGACGCGGACAAGGAGCACACTCGCGACCTGCTCATGCAGCAGTACGGCATCGACAAGGCCGAGGAATCGGCGCTCGCTCAGATCAAAGCCAACAAGAAGCTCGATTGGGGGCAGTTCCTCGCTCAGGCGGCTCTCGGCGGCATCGCTGGCACGTCCGCGATCGCAGCAGCGGGCGCCGGGAAGAAGTGAGCCATGGCACTCATCAGCATCACGGATGACTCGGGGCAGACGCATTCGATAGTCACGCCTGCACAGCAGGCAGCGCCAGACCCTGCGGCGCCGATAGCCAGCGTTCCCGAGCCCGTCTCTAGCCAGTCGCCAGCGCCTGAGGAGCTCGCTTCGAATGTGGCCGAGGTAGTGCCGCCGCCGGTCGCTACGGATGCCACGCCGGTGGCTCCCGCTGCGCCTGCGGCGCATCCGGACACGTCGATGGGCAAGTCGGGAGAGCGCACTCCTGAACAGGCTGTACAGGCAGCTCTAGCGGTCGCGCCTCCCATCGTCAAAGACACCACGTCCAAGGTGCTAGGGCGAAAGGCGTCTGATGTGCAGCGCTCGGTCGGCGCAATCGATGCAGCGACGGCGCCTGTGCTGGAGGCCAACAAGGCCAAGGCCGAGGGCGACGAGCGGCGGCAGAATGCGTCGCTCGATTCGCAGGTCGGCTACAACACGCAGCAGGCCGAGAACCAGCAGCAGCTGGCGCAGGACGCTGCCAATCGCAAGGCCAAGCTGCAAGACAAGCTCAACAAGATCGCCGATGAGTCGGATGCCCAGGTAGATCCGGACCGGTTCGTCGAGAACCTCGGCACTGGCGGCAAGATAGCTATGGCGATTCTGGCTGCCGTAAGCGGCTTTGCCCAGGGCGGTAGCGCGGCCATCTCGCATACGGCCACGCCGACTGACAACCCCGTCGTGAATATGCTGAAGAGCAGGATCGCGGCAGATATCGAAGCGCAGAAGGTGCAGATCGAATCTGGTCGCATCCGCAAGGGCAACATCCTGGCGAACCTCCGGGAACAGCTAGGAGACGAGAAGACCGCCGAGGCGATGGCCACGTCTCTCATGAATCAGGCGGTGGCCAACAAGGCGATGCTGACCGCGCAGAAGCTCGGCCTGCAAGGTCAGGCTCTGGACAACGCAAAGGTGCTCGCTGCGGGCATCATGCAGAACGCATCCATGGCCAAAGACCAGGCCCTCACCACTGGTGAGACGCGCATCCAGACTCATCACGAGGTCGAAGCAGGCAAGCCTGTTCCTGGCACCGGCGGCGAGGCGCAGCTCAAGGCCTGGGAGATCTACCAGAAGGCCATCGACGCGGGCGCTGACCCGACCAAGGCGTACCAGCAGTCTGGCCTAGCGGCGCTGAAGATTGCTCAGCCAACAGGACAGACGAAGGAGCAGCGCGCAGAGGCCATCAAGGCGGCGGAGCACAGCGACGAGCAGGGGCGCGTCGGCGGGGCCATCGCTGGGGTGAACCAGTTCGCCACTGCCGCTAAGATGTCCGTCAACGGCAGCACCGGCGAGTATCGCCCACCAGCCGGAAAGAAGCCGGACGACAGCCTACCCGAAGAGGGCGCGTGGTCATGGGATCCGAGATTCTGGAAGTGGGGCGACAAGCCCATCGCTCATGCCAAAGCGCGCGCGGCTGCAGCCCTAGAGGCAGCTGGCGTCAAGAACGCGGATGATGTGCTCACTGCCAAAACGTACGGCGAGCTCGCTGACGCGCTCAACACAGCAAAGGGCATCGTCTCGCCACGGCTGAGCACGCAGGATCGCTCGGCGCCACTCGCGCCCGCGCAGTTCGGCGGGAAGCCGGTCCAATGAGCCAGTTCCTGGTCGATCCGAACACGGGTCAGAAGTGGGAATTCCCAGACGACCAAGTCGACGCCGCGCGCGAGCATCTCGGCTGGAGCACGCCCGAGGCCTACGCCGAGCAACAGAAGACAGACCAGCTACAAGCCGAGCATGGTACGCTCGGTGAGGAGCTGAAGACTGGAGGCGAGCAAGCGCTCACCGCCGCCGCAGCGCCGCTAGGAGCCATCGCGGCTCCCGAAGACGTCGACGCCATGGGCAATCCCACGGCGCTCAGCCCGATCCCGGTATCGCCCGAGGCGGCGGCCCGCGCGGAAGCCAACCCGAAGGCGGCGTTCGCAGGAAAGCTCCTTGGCAGCCTCCCAGAGTATGCCGAGCTCGGAGCGGCCACGGGAGGGCTCGGCGCTGGCTTGGGTGCTGCTCCGTTGGCCACGGCTGCGCTCACCAATACGGTGCTCGGCACCACGCAAGAAGTTGCAGCCTCGAACGAGGAGAACAATCGGCCAATCGACATTGGCAACATCGGCAAGAATATCGCCTTTGGCGCCATCCTCGAGGGAGGAGGCTACGGCATAGCAAAGGGGCTCGGGGCCGCCTTTGGGGAGGCAGCGCCGTCTGCCGTGAAGCAGGCGGTGCAGCGCACCATCGACCGCGCTGGCGCGGCCGGTGAGGACCTGGGCCATCCTGATGTGCTCGCCAGCGCGCGCGCCGACACGCAGGCGAAAATCGAGCAGACGGCTACGGAGCTCGCCGATGCCGCGTCGTCGGTGAAGCCAGTCGTGGCCAACAACGTCGTGGCCCAGCGCTCCGCGCTTCGCTCGCTGGCGGATGCCCACCCTGAGCTAGCCGACGACCTGGAAGCTGCCGTGAAGCGCCCGCGTGACCAGCGCTTTCAGGCCATCCTGGATCTGCGAGACGCGGCAGAGACCCCACAGGCCGCAGAGGCGCTCGACACGCTTGCCACAGACCGCTCGCTCTGGGGCGACGCTGCGGTCGAGCACGCGAATACGATGCAGGCTCTCGACGCCGCTTACGCGCAGGGCCCCGAGGCGCTGGCAGAGGCGGCTCGCAACATCAAGGACCCGACAGTCCAGGAGCTCGTGGCCAAGCTCGACTCGCACTTCGACGATCAGAGCGCATACACCGCGATCGAGGCGTTTGGCGACCAGAGCACGGTCGGCGCCGCGCAGTCGAACTTCTCCGACACGACATGGGACAAGGCGCGCAGCGAGGTGCTGAACGACGAGAAGAGCGCGGTTGCGCTCGCGAGCGAGGCCCCGGCGCTCTACTACGACGCAGCCAATGTCGGGGCGCGCGCAGCGCAGCATCTGGACGACGCCATCAAGAACGAGTTCAGCATGGGCGCGAAGTATGCTGATTGGGACGCCGCTGCTCAGAAGTGGACGCCGACCAAGGTCAAGAATCAGTCCCGGTGGATCCAGAAGCAACTCGGCGCGGCAGACGAAACGCAGCTCGCAATCGGCGCCCTCAAGGATCAGGGATTCGACGGCGGCTCGTACGCGGCGCGCGCCCGCAAGACGATTGACGAATATGCGACGCGCATCCGTGGCGCGGCGGAGCCGCTCGAGGCGGCAAAGATGGTGGAGGGACTCAAGCGCAGCCTGGACGGCCAGATCGCCCGCCTGTCCTCAGCTTCCAACGCCGTGCTCGAGGAGCCGGTCAGGCAGGAACTCATCAACTCGCTCCGGCCGCTCGCCGACTCACTTCGTTCCGGGCTTGAGGATACCTCGCTCTGGGGCGCCAAGATGGCGCGGTATCAAGCCGCCTCCAACGCCGCATGGCACGAGGGCATTCCGGCGCTAGGCCGCGTCTTCCGTGACCTCGGCGATCGCGAAGGCGTGGTCTGGAGCGAGACCGGGCAGAAGGCGCAGATCTGGCGAGCTGACCCAGACAAGGTAGTGCGGCGGCTCGCGGCTCCGCTCCAGGGCGGCATCAACTTCCAAGAGGACCTGGCCCAGGCGTCAAAGACCATCGAGGACTTGATCGCGGCCAAGGAAGCACACGGCATCAAGCCGGTAAACCTGCAACAGGCGCGCGCTGCGCTGCAGAGCCTGCGCGAGTCGAACGAGATGGCCTCCGTACTCGCCGTGGCTGACCGTAAGGCAGCGCAGGCCGCGGGCGCCGGTGGGCACGGCGGGATGAACCCTGGCTCGGCGATTGGCGGCATCGCGGGGCACTTCGCCGAGTACGGTCTGCGAGCCTCGACGGGCATCGGGCTCGGCTCGCTCCCGCGGCTCGAGGGGCAGAAGGTCGGCGGGGCTCTCTGGCGTCGTGCCGCGGCCTTTCTCGGCAAGGACGTCACGCCGCGCTTCGGCGAAGAGGGCAGCGCGGTTCGTGAGGCGGTCACGGGCTTCGCGCGCCGCGCTCGCGCCACGGTCGGAGACCTCCACGCGAACAATGCGATCGCAACCCAGGTGCATGGCTTCGCCCCGGCCTACACCCAGCTGCTGCGCGACCAGGGAGGGGAGGTCAATCTGGGCGAGGGAGTGCTCAAGAGAGGCGCCTCCAATAACCAGGGCCCAGAGCCTGGCGCCTCGGCAAGGCCGCCCTTGCGCCCACCGGTTTCCACGAGCGCCGTCGGAGAGTCTGTGCCCGCCAACGAGGCCGAGAGCGCCGCGGCAGTGGCGCGGAGCCCGGAGTACGAGGCGGCGCGCGCGAAGATCGAGGCCGCTCGCGGTCGCGCCAAACAGGCGGGCATGGTGGACTTGGGCCGTCAGTCGCTGGAAGACCTGAAGGCGCTGCCGATCGAAGGCGACTCCGACCGGGCGCGCGTGGATGCGCTCAAGGCGGACAAGAACTTCCAGGAGACAGGGCGCGTGACGTCCAACGACGGCAGGCAGGGGATCACGCTGGTCGACGACGACGGGCAGCTCGTCCTACGCGATGGCCGGCACAGGCTGGTAGCGGCCCAGGAGCTCGGCAGAGACAGCGTCTATGGGCGCCTGGTTGATGGGAAAACGGGTAGGGAGGTCTTCTCGGGAGAGATCCCGCTGAAAGGTTCCCAGCGGGGCTTTGCCGATATGGCTTCGGGGCTCGCCACGAGCCCGCTCGGCATGACCGTGGGAGCCGGCGCGCTAGGCCTGGGTGCACACAAGGCCTACCAGCTCGCGCAGGACTATCCCGACGACCAGCACGCTCGCTACCTGGCCAGCGCCGGGGCACGGGACACCGCGTCGACGGCGCGCGCACTCACGGACCCCTCCGCGGCGTCAGAATTCGCCCGTAGGAGTGCCGGCGCGCCGTCCACCCTAGAACTCTTCCAGGGAGACCACGCCACGCTCCAGCAGGCCTTTACGGAGCAGCGCGGGCTCATCGAGAGGGCCCTGCGCGACCCGAGCGGCGTGATCGACAAGCTCGCCGAGGCGTTCGGAGGCCTCTCGCCGGGCCTACGTGACGGGCTGGGGGCCAAGGCGATGCAGCTGGCCACCTACCTGCATGGGCAGCTCCCGCCGCAGCGTGGGGTCAGCGTGGCGCGCCCCAATGGGTTGCCACCGAGCCCGCTCGAGGCTCGCTCCTACGCGCTCAAGCACATGACGGCGCTCGAGCCGAGCACGGCGTTCGACGACGCCAAGCGCGGCACACTGCGTCACGAGCAGGTGGATACTCTCAAGGCCGTCTGGCCCGAGCTCTACGACGAGCTGCGCGCCCAGACCTTCGAGGCCATGACCGCCGGCAAGTCGACGATCCAGCAGCGCCAGCGCGCGGACCTGCTCTTCGGGTTCAGCTCCGCGCTCGACCCGGCATTCTCGATCCGGCTCAGCGCGGCCGCCGCCGCGGCGCGGCAGTCTCAGCCACAAGCCCAGGGAGCGCCGAGCGGCGCGCCCGCCAAGTCACGAGTTACACAAGACCTCCAACCCGCGGGGCTCGCTGCCCTAAGCGCGTAAAGGACCCAGATGGCACTACCAGCAACGGCGAATCTGATAACCGACCGCGACGACATGCATGCGCCCTGCGTGTCGCAGCCGTTTACGAGCTTCGCAGCGCAGAAGGACCTGTCAGGTGCCGACGCGCCGCGTAATGCGAAGCATCTGCCTTGCGCCATCACGGTTCAGGTGCATACGGCGCTCGATCACTTCGACTATTTGGACGTCAACGGCACCGCTAACTCGATCATCTTCGAGGCGGTGGGGACGTTCCACCTGCCGCATGTTGCGCCAGCCACGATCGAGACCACTACCACGGTCGCGCGTGTCACGGTTTGGTGGAATGTGCGGTTGAGCGGCAAAGTCTGATGCCGCTCATCAAATCCGCCTCCGACCACGCCTTCTCAGAGAACCTTTTGAAAGAGCGGTACGCCGGAAAGCCATTGGCCCAGGCGCTAGCCATCGCCTACGACGCCAGGCGCCGAGCTGGCGGCAAGAAGCGGCGCAAGTCCAAGCGCTGACCCTGGCGCCTGCCCCGGCCGTAGTGGCCCGAATGTTCTACCTCATCTCCGCCGCGCTGCTCGTGGTCGTCCTGGCCCAGACCTGGCGCGCGCGGCGCTATGAGGCCGCCTATCGGAAGAACGCTGCTCTACTGCAGCGCTTGCAAGCAGAAGGCGTCATCGTGGTTGGCCCATTCGACGACGCAGTGCGTGTTCCAGCCGACGTCCAAGCCTGTGTCGAGCGTCGGCGCCATGGCTCGGAGCAATCGTGAGGACGAGCGCGAGCCAGAAGAGTGCCCAGAACAGGACGAAGACTTCCGTCGACGTGCTCAGCTTGAGGAGCTGACCGAGTGCCACACCGAAGGCGATGATGGCGAGCCAGAGCGCGCGGATCAGCATCAGGCGGGCTCTCCGTCGTCCTCGTGAATCACGGCATTGGACCGCCTGGCGTTCGGAGGCGGCAAGATCTGCTTGCACGTTGGGCATTCGCCACGCCTTTCACGCAAAGCCTTCTTGCGCAGGTCACGTGTGTTCAGAAGCCAGAACCTTCGGCATTGCCGGTATGCATACTCGTCGAGCGTCTTGAACCACGCTTTGAACTCGGGATACGTCATTGTCCGCGCCGAAAATCGAGCCAGGGCACCAACGTGGTCTCCAATGGCATCCTCAGTTGAATCTTCCGGAAGACCTAGTTGGAGCGCGCGCTGTCGCAATCGTTCGGCGTTGCGTAGCTGTTCCTGTTTCAGACGCAGCTGCGAGCGCTCCGTTTCTATGCGATCACGCTCCGCCTTTGACTTTAGTTCATCACGAGCATCCTGCTGGGCCCTAGCCCACCTCTTCGCTCTCTCGGGCCCATACTTGGCCTCGCAATCAGTCGCAGCTATCGCAATGTCAGCGTCAAGCTCCCAGCTCGGGCTCATGCCCGCCCCTCGGCTTTCTTGTGCGCGGCCCACGCCTCCCGCCTACGCTCCGAGCGCTCGGCACGGCGTGCCTTGCGGTTGCCGACCTCACTGAGGCGCTTCAGGCGCGCGGGCACGTCCACCCAGGGCACGCGCCGCGTCTCAGTCGGAAGCTCGCCAACGCTCTCCAGGTCTGCCTCGGTGAAGCCAATCACATAGCCGCCCGCGTCACAGGTCCAGCGCCATTGGCCGTCCGCTTGGTACTGCAGTGCGACGAGCTGGGCTGGCGGCTCATGGTCTGAGCCGAAGAAGCGCGACCCGTCAAAGGCTTTGGTCGGCCTGGGAGCGCTCACAGCATCCTCACAGCGTTTGCGCGCCAGTCGGTCATGCGCTCGACCCTCAAGATGAAGTCGAAGCTGTCGACGTGGCACACGAGCAGGCAGGAGCCTCTCTTTGACCAATAGACGTAGGCAGTGGTCACGGTAGCTTTCCGCAATGCGGGCAAGGCTTCGGCTTGCGCGGCCGCTTGGGCTTGGGTTTGGGTTTGGTGTGCTCTTCTAGTTTGCGGCGTGCATTGCCGGCGCGCACCGACGCGGCCAGGTCTTTGCACCAGTCGCTCACCGCGGTATCCCTTCGCACAGATTCGTGAATGCCACTCGGAGCAGCATGCTCCCGCGTAGCAGCGCCACCGCGATCGGGCTCAGCGCGCGCGACCAGCATCCGTCGAACGCCATTATCGCCCTGTGGTGGTTCGGATGCCTCTCCGCTGGCCCGCGGCAGGAGCGCCAGACGTCGCGGATGGGCACGCAGCTGTTCTTCACCGCACGCTCTCCGCGAGTTCAGCCAGCGCCGTCTTGAAGTCCTCCCGAGCCTTGTCCAGGTCCTCCTGCGCGTGCTCGTGCTCGGCGATGCGCTCGGGCGTCCACCAGGCCTCAGACGCGGGCGCGATGCAGAACGAGCGCGCGTAGTTGTGGCAGTGACATGCCGGGTCGGCTGCCTCTAGGCGCTGTTCGGCCTTGCGCACGGCCTTGGCTTTCGCTCTGAGCGAGGCGCATTGGGGGCAGGGGGGCTGTGGCTTGGAACGGCGGCTCACTTAACATCCCTTCCTGCAGCGGCGCGCTTCTGCCCTCTTGCCGAGCCAGCGGCAGAGCAGGAGCCAGGCGCCGAGCGCAAGCAAGTGCCAGACCTTAACCTCGGCTGCGGGTCGGTGAAACGCCACCATGCGCAAGATGTTCACGGTCACTCAGCCCTCTTGGTCGTCTTTAGCCCCGTCCTGGCCTCGTACGCGCGCTGCTGGGACGTCTTCGAATATCCCGTCTCGCCCCAGCCGCCAGCGGGGCCGCTCTTCAGCTGGAACGGCGCGCCGCGCGAGATGAGGCGCTTGATCGGGTGATTGCCGCCACGCTCCAGGAGCCCAACCCCGGACGTTGGAGCGTGATGCAGAGTTCCAGACGGCGGATGCCGGTGCGTGAACGCCGGCTCCGAGATGCGTTGTTCCACCTCGAACACCTCGCCGGTGACGAGATCCTGATAGTCATAGGTTGGCACTGTCGACGGCCTTTCTGAGCATCCAGACCAGAAGCGGCGTGTTGCTTTTTGAGCAGTTGCAGCTCTTGCATGCGGGCACGACGTTGTCCGCTGTATGGGCTCCGCCGCGCGAGATCGGTACTATATGGTCGATGGTGTCTGCTGGCTCGCAGCAGTACGCGCAGAGCCCACGGAATTCGTCGAATACTGCTTTGCGCGAAGCATCTCCAGCTGAGACGACTTTGCGCCTCGCCGCATGTGAGGCATTCACCTGTGCAGCGTGTGTGCGCTGCCATGCGGCACTCCTTGCGGCATCAAGCCCTGGATTGCGCGCCCTGTGCCTTCCTACAGAGCGCCGCGTCGTGGCCTTCGATCGCTCCGGGTGCCGTGCACGCCACTCGCGTTGGCGTATACGGTTGAGCTCTCTCCGCTCATCGGGTGTCAATGGTCCTCCTCCGCGCCGTCCGACCAGCGGTCAACCGCGTCGGCGACGTCGCGCTCCGCGCTCCGGATCATCGATTCAATCTGAAGGCGCACCACAGGCTGTAGCTGGCCAAGGCGCGTGACGTCGATGCTGGGCAGCTCGAGGCATGCTCCGAACGACAGCAGCTTGCGCATTGGCAGGTTGCAGCGGAATTGCAGCAGGTCCTGTCCGCCTGGCTCGCTCTGCATCGAGAAAGTGGAGAACGCCGCGAGCATGGGATGCTCGTGCGCAATGAACCACTCGGCGTAGAGCCGAGCCAGCTCGAGCTCGTCGGCGCGCGGAACCTGGGTGAATGCCGCAAGCGGGGCCGCGCCAATCGATCGGCACTTGGCGCCGAGCGCCTCTGCGGCGCGGGTGAGACGGTTTGTAGTGGACCGACTCACGTTCCCTCCAGAGCCTTTAGCGCCTGCTTCAGACGCCAGATGCTGCCCTGATGCTCGTAAGGCTTAAACCGGTCCGTGAGCTCTCTATGAGCCACTTCGTACTCGCGATCACGCGACGCGCTTTCAGACTCTAGCCTTGCGAGCTCTGCTTTGAGAGCGTCGATGTGCTGTTGCACTGGTCCTCCGTGGGGGAGAGGGTTTTGAATGTGGGTGAGCGGCTGCACTCCAAGCCCGCGCTCCAGTGCTCACAAGGCTGTCTACGTTGCCTTGCTCGCGTAAAGAGCTTGCAGCTAACTCAAGGCGGGGACTTTCTCACCCTGGATGCGTGATTCTCAGTTCTCGTAAAAAGGTGCACCAAGCTCTGCCCTGCCCTCAGACAGGGCGTACTTAATCTTGCGGATGCACACGCCTTGAGCGCTCGCGCATTCGGTGACGGTTGACCCGGCGTGAACGCTGCGAAGCGCAATCCTCTGCTCCAGCGGAAGCGCGCGGATGGCACCTCGCAGCGCGATGCGGCGCCGTCCCATGTCCAGAGCTTCCACCTGCCTGCCTTCGACGTCTCGGTCGACCAGCGCTGAGGGCACGTTATGCTGCGCGTAAACGGCATCAATATCCGACGTGGGAGCGCCCTTATAGCGCGCGGAGCGCACGAGGTGCTCTGCGGTCAGAGCCTTCTTTATGGCATTGAGAACGAACTTCGGTGCATAGACCCGGAATGAGGTCCCCGCGTTCTCATCATAGAGAGAGGCCGCCTGTATCAGAGCAAGGCGGCCAGCCTGGATCGCGTCATCCCACACCGACGATCGCGGCGACAATTGGAGCTTCCGAGCCAGCTTTGGCACGAGCTCCAAATTCTCCACTACGAGTGCGGATACGGCGTGGGGCGCCATCCCGTGCACCCTGACACATGGTGCATAAGGCGTCAAATCTGACGGCGTCAGATACGACTGCGCCCACCCATTGACGCTTTGCGTTCTGCGCGCGCTCGGGCCGCGGCAGCCTCGGTGATCTCAGTGATGACCTTGTTGGGCAGTTCTACCCCGGTGAATTCCCGCATCAGGTAGGTACAGGTATCACTCAAGTCGTCGGCGCAGCTCTCGTGGTGGGTGCGGCGCTTGGCGTCCCACTGGAGAGACAGCCATTCCTCGACGATCGCCGCTGCCTCGGCACACACATGCAGGGTGTCCGTGTCCAGCGCTGCGACTACGCGCTCGATGCCGGCGCGCTTATCCCGCTTGTCGGCGGCCTCGACGTCCAGGTTGTAGTTCTCCCGCAGTGTCTTCGCATAGCCGGCGCCGAGCGCTCCCGCGTCGACCTTTACCGTCCCGATGCCGCCCCACTTCGCCTTCAGCTGGCGAATCAGCGCCGCGATCTCCGCCAGGTTGATCCCATGCTTCTTGAATCCCTCGAGCAGCCAGACGTGCGGGCGCTTATCCCAGGGCTGCCTGCCCACCAGGAATGCGCAGTCATCAGCGTCGGGGCGGTCGCTGCCCGCGAAGTCGACGATGAGCACCGTCTTCCCCTCGCGTGGTACTTGGGCCCAGCGCTCGCCCTTGTAGTGGTAAATCAGCGAGCCAGCGTCATCGACCCATTGGGCCAGTACCTCGCGGCGGAACGTGGGGTTGTCGAGTGCCCAGCCGTTGGCCTCCAGGATCTCGGCGATGTTCTCTTCCGCATCGCCAATGTGCGGATTCTGCCGCAGGTCCCAGGCGTGCGTGGGCCAGCGTCCCTTCGTTCCCTTGCCGCGCGGGTCGCCGACGATGTCGTAGAAGAACCCCTTGGGGATTGGCCCCGGCGTCCCGCCGAGCATCATGTCGCCGCGCACGTCGAACAGCGTGGGCTGCAGCACCTTGGTCAGCGCGTACTCCAGCAGCTCGGAGTCGAACGCGCCGCCCTCATCGCAGGCGATACGCCGGAACTTCTGCCCGAGCAGCAGGTCCGCAGCGGCGCGATCCTTCAGACCGTGGAAGCGAATGATATGACCGTTCGGTTCGATTACCTCGCCCTCGACGGTTCTGATCGTGAGGCCGAGCCCATAGCGAGCATTCAGCTCAGCGAAGACTGGTATCAGGATCGCTTTGGCACTCTTCAGTGTGCGCGCGCAGTAGAGCGAGACCTCGCCGGCTTTGCCGCCCAGCAGCCAGACCGCCATCAGGTACGACTTGCCCGAGCGGCGGCCAGCGATGACCCCGCGCCAGCGCCCGATCAGCCTCAGCGCGCGCCGCTGCTCGGTATGAAGGTCGCGCACGATGGGCGCCGGCCTGAGCCGCAGCAGCCCACCGAGCGGGTTTTTCTCCAGGATCACGCGACTTCTCTCGCGGCTATTGTTCGCGGCTTGGCGACGCCGCGTGCACCATCGCTGCGTCGATCGCGAACTAGGGGGCGTGCTCTTCTGGTCCTCAGAACTCACGCCCAAAGAAGCCGGCAAGGCTGCCGTTGCCATGAATCGGCGCGACCGTGGCATCTCCGACGTGCGCCGCGAGCGCTCGCTCGATTACGCCTCGCTCTACGAGGGGCTGCAGCTCACGGCCATGGCGCCGCGCGGCTACACGATGTCGTCCAACGACCGCAAGTTCCGCGGCACGAACGTCCCGTTCATTCGCAACACGGCGTACGCCTGCGTCGACACGTTCGTCTCGAAGATCGCAGCAGATGACCCGCCGAAGTGCGCGCTGCTCACGACCGAGGGTAGCTGGAAGGAGCGTCGGCAGGCAGCTGACCTGGAACGGCTCATCGAGGCCGAGTTTCTGTCTCCCAAGGCCGGATTCGCCACGCTGCACGAGCTTTGGATCCAAGCCTTCCGGCTCGCTGCGGCGAGCACGGGCGCTGTCATCGTGCGCTTTTACAACGACGCGGGCCGCGTCAACGCGCGCATTCACGACACGCTCGACGTCAGCATCAGCCCGAACAACGGGTGGGTCATCATCCCATGCTGGTACGAGCTGGACGACGCGATCGACCAGTTCGGATCCGAGCATGAGGACGCTCTGCGTAAGGCCAAGGGGGAGCCGCCGCTCGAGTACCAGCCGCCGCAGACCGAGGGCTATATGGCGCCCGAGATGGTCTGCGTCTATGAGGCCTGGAAGGGCGCTCACGGCGGCAAGCCGGGCGTCTATCTGGCCGCGCTCGACAGCGACGACGACCCGCTGATCTACGAGGAGTACCCGCACGAGTATCCGCCCTGCGTGAAGCTGGTCATCACGCCGCACCTGCATGGCCCCTGGGGCCACTCGCTGACCCACCACATCTACGAGGATGTCTATCGGCAGAACCTGATGCTGCAGAGCATCGACCGATCGATCGAGAAGACGAACAAGCAGATGACGTTCGTCAACAAGCAGCGGCTTGTAGACCCGAACGCGCTCGAAAAGGTCGACGATAACCAGGTTTTCGAATGCGAGGGCACGCCGGCTGACGCCGTGCACGTCGTCAATGCCCCGGGCTTCTCGCCGCAGCATCTGCAGGTGGCCGACGCGCACGGCGCTGGAGCCCACGACATCTCCGGCGTGTCTGAGCTCAACAGCGCGGGGCAACACGAGCCCGGCATCGAGTCTGCGGTCGGCCAGCGCTTCATTGCGGCGTTGATCAACCAGCGCTTCTCCGACGTTCAGCGCCGTTACATCCAGGCCGTGGCCGTCGATAGTGCCAAGGTCATCATCCAGATCCTCTGCGACATCTTCCAGGAAGACCGCAAGATGACGCGGCTCTGGCCCGGCCAGGATTCGCTGCGCGAGATCAGCGCAGGGGTCGCGCTCAAGGGCATCGAGACGCTGAAGTACTCAGTGACGCGAGCCGCCGTGTCTGGCAACCGCAACTCTCCCGCGGACCGCCAGCAAGCCGCCTATGAGCTATTCCAGAGCAAGGTCATCTCTCCGACGTCGTACGCATCGCTGCAGTCGCGCGGCTACGATCTGCCCGAGGAGATCGCCGAGCGCGACGTCCCGCACGAGTGGTTCGACAAGCAGATGCAGGGCTACATGTTCGCGTCCGACAAGGCGGTGAAGCAGCCCGATTTCTACAAGCCGCCGATCCGGCACATCGACGTGCCGAGCGCGCTCCTCCAGGTCATCGATGGCTTCATGGATGCCCAGATGCAGAGCCTCGAGGATGACCGGCTGGAGTTCTTCCTGATGCTCCTGGCCGACTTGGACCATCTGCTCGCCGACGCTGCGCCCACCGGAGGCCAGCTCCCGCAGAATGCCACGCTCGGCCCGGTCGTAAGCGCTCCGCAAGCACCTGCCGGTGCAGCTCCGCCCCTCCCTGTGCCGCCGACTCCGCAGTTGGCCGCCTGAATCAGAAGGAAACCCCCACATGCCAGCCCCCGCTCCCGCCGCAGTGCCGGCGAAGATTCCGACGCCTCCTCCGATCGTCACGGCGCCTGCGCCCGCTGCCGAATCGGACGGCGGTTTTGACGTGGCAGCGTTCATCGCCGCCAATCCGCCCAGCGCCAGCGAGGAAGACGCCGCCGCGCCGGTGGCGCCAGACGCCGCCCTGGGCGATTCCGAGACCGACGCCGAGAAGGCTCTGCTCGCCGGCCTGGACGAGCCGGAGGCGGGCAATGCGGAGGACGCCGAGGAGGATGCTGACCCCGACGCCGAGCCCGCCGAAGAGACCGAGCCCGCCGCGAAGGGGCTCGACGTCAAGGCGCTGGAGGCGGCGGTGAAGGCGCGCAACACGGAGGCGTTCCTGGCCGCGCTCGGCGATGCCGCGGACGACGTGCTCGGCACCAAGGCGCACAAGACGCTGCGCATCACAGCGCGGGAGGTCAAAGACTCGCGCGCGAAGCTCGTTCAGGCAGCGGAACAACTGAAGGCGGCCTACGGCGACCCTGCTGCGATTCGCGAGGCCGCGGTCAAGCAGGACGTGGATGCCGTAATCTCGGGAGTCGAGCAGTTCTTCGGCGCGAGCTGGGCCGACTTCATCAAATTCGTCAACGCTGGCCTCGCGGGGCGGCCCGAGCGCCTCGAGGCGAAGGCCAAGGTTGATCGGGAAGCTGTGGAAGCTAGGGCAAAGGCTGAGCGCGAGCAGGCAGAGGCTCAGTCGACGCGCCAGGCGCAAGCCATAGCCACGCTCAAGAGCACGATTACCGACGTCGTCAAAAAGCAGCAGCCAGCGCTGGCCGGCGTCCCGCAGATTGCGGATCTGGTTTTCGACAAGATGAAGGCCGGATTCAGCAAGGGCGTAAACACGCCGGCCAAGGCGCTTGCTGCTGTGATGGTCGACCTGCGCGCCCAGCATGCAGCGCTTACGCAGGCCTTCGGCGCCCCCGAGCGCAAGGTCGCCAAGCAGGCCCCGGCGCCGCGCGAGACCGGCAAGCGCGGCCGCGAGCAGACCGAGGCGGAATTCATTGCCGAGTTCCTTCGCGACAACCGCCCCTAGGACACCATGCAGACCAAACCCCACGCAAACTACGTCAGTGGATACGGACATAGTGTCGTACTCAAAGCACGAAATGACCTGTTCGATCCCGCTACCGGCGATGAACTAGAAGCCGCTGACGGCACGAAGCTGCCCGGCCTACAGCTCTTCACACACTGTTCGATCACTGGCATACCGGACAACGTCGGGTGCTGCGAGATCGTCTCCGTCGGCTCCGATGTCACGATCGTGAAGCCTGGAGACGTAGTATTTATCGACTTCTTCGACGTGCGACAGGGTGTGCTGCTCGACTCCGTCAACGGCGGCGCCGAGAGCTACATCGCGAACGATGATGCGTTCAAGGCGCGATTCGACGATAAGACGGGCCTGATTCATCCACTCCCGGGCTACGTGGTCACGCGCCGCAATAACGACCGCATGAAGGTCGCACTGACCGGCACCGACCGGCTGGAGATCCCGGCGTCGACCCTGACCGAAGGCATCATCGGCTCGCGCACGAGCGACGGCACGCCCGCGACGTGGGTCGTCTACGAGGAGGTCGTGGAGGTCGGGCCGCCAGAGGCGGAGCGGGCGGACCGCCCGCTGCACAGAACGGAACGCGCTCTGCTGGACGCCATCTATCGGAGCACGGCTCACGAGGAATGGGACGCACGTAGAGCCTACCAGGCCTGGCGCGCCTCTCAGAAGCGACTCGACGTCAAGCCGGGAGATCTGGTGCCGCTCTGCACCGAATTCGCTGTCCAGGTCCGCGTGCGCGGCGAGTTCCTGCGCATCGTCAAGCAGAGCGACGTGCTTGGCACCATCGACGATCGCAAGATGCTGGACGACGCCATCCGTGCTGGCAAGGCGGGCAAGCTAGAGTTGCCACCGGGCATCACGGTAGGCTTCGGCGCGACACTGGCAGCCGCGCAAGCGGGTGTCTGATGGGCACCAAGACGACATTCACCAAAGAGGTGGGCGACCTCATCCTGTCCGCGTTCCGCACCGGGGTCTATGCATCGACTGCAGCGCAGAGCTGCGGCGTGATCCCGAAGACATGCCTCCGATGGGTCATGCGCGGGCAGCAGGAGTCGGCGCCGCAGGAGATGCGTGCGTTCAGCGACGAGTTCCTCCGCATCGACGCGCAGCGTGAGGTCCATGTGATCAAGCGCATCCAGGCAGCCGCAGACCCGCAAGAGATCACGGTCCAGCGCACGGAGACCAACGAGGAGGGCGAGCAGAAGACGGTAGCCGAGGTGCGCACCATCCCCGGAGACGTGAACGCGCTCAAGTGGTACGCCGAGCGGCGCTGGCCCAAGCGCTGGGCGGCTCCGAAGGACGGGCAGCAGCCGGCGTCGGAAGAGCTGCAAGCCTCCAAGGTCATCGAGGAGGCCGAGGGCGAAGATACGGCGCTCGACGAGATCCTCTCCGACATGCCAGCCGAGCTCGAGGCCGCGATTCTGCGCAACGCAGATCGCGTGCGCGCATTGCTGGAGCGCGCTGCTCCGGATACTGGCGGTGCACCTTCTGGCGCAGAGAGCGAATAATAAGGCGCAAGGACACATCCCGGACCGTCGCCGGGGCGCTGTGGGCACTAGATAGCCCGGACCCAAGATTCTAGGCCGTTAGCGCGGGCACAGAGGTCGACGAGTAGCAGGCGGTCCAACCCCTTCGTCTACTCGCGCCCACGTGGCGCCATTCAGCGTCTCCGCTCCCGAGCGTGACGGCGCGGGAAGGCTATATGCCCAGCTTTACCAGCAAGTTTCTCAAGAAGCGATTCATCGACAAGGGTCCGAAGGAGCTCCAAGGCTTCGCGGACCGCGCCGCACCCATCGTGCAGGTAGCCGACAAGATCATCCAGGGCGGTGGTTCCGTAGCGGAGCCCATCATCGGCGGCGGGCCTCAGGGCTTCGCTGCAGATCTAGCGTCCGCGCAGGCGGTGTCCGGGCAATCCAACAACAACTTCGGGGCCAGCAACTACGACGAGTTCAACTCGCAGTACGGTGAGTACCACGGCTCCGTAGTCGTGACGGCGCGCGCTGTCGCTGGCTCCAAGACGCAGCCCGATGCTTACGTGCGGCAGATCACCGAGGCGATGACCTCGGCGGCGCGCAAGTTCGGAGAGATCGCTGGCCGCAAGCTGCTAGGCCCCTCTGGCCAGAGCATCGCGCAGGTCACCAACGTGGCAGTGGCTACGGGCAAGATGCTGCTTTCGCTACGAGGCGACGTCTTCAACTTCACGCCCGGCATGGTCGTCCAGGCCGCATCCGGCGACGGCACCGGCGCGGTAACCGTACGCGCGGGTCAGGGATTCGTAGTCTCAGTCTTCCCAGACACGGACGGGTCAGGCGCTCAACTGTATATCGCTACGTCGTCTGCCAACCAGGCCGCCGGCACGCTAGGCCTACCCTCGGGCTGGACCAACAACGACTTCCTGTTCCGCAATGGCGATGTCGCGGCGGCCACCATCTCCGACAATCAGATCCGCTCCGTCCAGAGCTGGATCACGTTGGTTGCCGCAAACGACACGTTCAACGGCGTGGCCCGTTCGCAGGATGCTCGCTACTCCGGCGTCCGAGTTGCAGCGGCAGACGTCGCGGGGCTATCGATCACAGACCGCATGCAGCTGCTCGCGACCGAGCTCAAGGCGCAGGCTGGAGCGTCCGATGTGGATTACTTCTTCCTCGGTCCACGCACCTGGCAACAGGCGGCGAGCGAAGCGCAGAGCTACGGGCGATACGACATGGGCGGAGACCCGAAGCTCGGCGTGCCGTACGGATTCACGCTGATGACTTGCATCGGTCCGATCAAGGTCGCGTCCGACGCGCACTGTCTCGAAGCGGATATCTGGGCCGTCACGTCGAAGGATCTCAAGATCTATAACTACGACGGGTTTCCGGGGCTTGACACCGGCGACGGCGTGGAACTGCTCCGGCAGAGCGCCAACGCTGGGTATGAGATCCGGTACCACGCCTTCAACTGCGTGACCGTCAACGCCGTGCCCTGGCACTTCGGGCGCTGCGCTTCGGGCAACTGAACACTGACTTAGGTGCGGTGCGCGCGTGGGGCGCGCGCCGTGCCGCCTAACCAGGTCGGCTTGGCCTAGCCAGCTGAGTCCAAAAGAGGGCGTTAGCCCTGACTCCAAAGAGGTACCCGGTGCGCCAGGTGCTGAGGCGAAAGGAAGATGTAACGCTATTCTCAAGAACGTTTTCCCGCGTCTGTTTGGCCAGTTTCGCGAGGGTTCATTCATCCGCGCGCGCTTCGTCGTCAGTGCGGGGCCTGTATATACTCGCAAGACGTCGGTTGGCACGCAGGACTATTCCAGCCTGACAATGGTTGACGCTGGCACTGGCCTGGTGACGTTGACGTTGGCAGGAGGGGCACGCCAGGCAGCCTTGGTCACGGCAAAGCACATCTCCCAGGATGCGACAGTAACTACGGCGCGCAAAGTCGAGCTTTACGCATACAATGAGGCCGCCGGAACGTTCAGCCTGAAGTTCATCAACACGGCAGCCACTGAGGCGGTAGCCGCGGCCGCCAACGGCGACGAAATCCACGTCGTACTCTGGGTCGACAAGTAATGCGCAAGCTACTGCTGGCGCTGGCGGCGCTCTTCTCGTTCGGTTGCGACGACGCGACCGTTCACGCGAACATCATCGACTACTTCGTCTGCTCGTACATGCCGAGTTGGATGGGAGACTGCCAATCTGCAGCAGTTGCAGAGAAGGCGGAGAGCTTTCTGAGCTACGGGTTCGCGAGCGCGCAGATCACCTGCTCAGCATTCCTGGGCGAGCCGGGGCTCGGTGGTGGGCAGGGCTATCACTACTATCAGGCGACCAGGCTGCAGGACGGAGCATGCTGGGCCAGCGTATCGCTGTACAGCAACCTGACGAGCCCCTCCTATGCGGGCCAAGGCTGGAGCGCTGCGCAGTTCAACGTCAGGGGCACAGCCGGCGCCAATGATTGTGCTGTGCTCTTGCCTGTGCCTTATGGGACGCAGGCTGTCACCGCGTCTGATGGTGCGCTGCACGTGTCTGACTGCCCGCCGGGCGGCAGCGATGTCTGCTCGGCTGACATTAACGAGAACTGCTCTGGTTTCAACCTCGCCGCGTTCGGCGTGGCCCCGTAACCACCATCGAAAGAACAGGTGACCTGATGACACTCTGGCAGAAGATCGAAACGGCCGCGCTGCTAGCGTTGCTATCGAGCTGCGGCGCGGTCGCGTGCGCGGCTGCGCCTTATGCTCCGACTCAGACGCAGCTGATCTGCTACGCGCAAGCAGATGCGGCCGCCACCGAGCGCGTGAACGACGAGTGCGGCGGGCATCTGACGTCCTGCCCGGCCAAGGACGATATCGTGGCCAAGCTGCAGGCCGCTCTGGAGGTGTGCAAGTGACCCCGCTCGCATTGCTCCAGCTCGTCCTTTCCCTCGAACCAGCACTGCAGGAGCTCGTCGTGGACGTGCTCGCTGCGACCAAGGCAAAGGACCAGGCATCGGTGCGCAAGGCCTTCGAGGCCGCGCTGGTGCTGCAGTTCGAAGCCCGGAAGGCCTGACATGCCCCGCTGGCTGATCACCGCGCTAGTCCCCGTGGCCGTCACATTCGGCGCGGGACTGATTGAGATGCGCGTTGCCATCGCGCGTCTCGAGACGACGGTCTCTGAACTAGACCATCGCGTCGCCCACATCGAAACCAAGCTCGACCGCAACGAGCTGGCGGAGTTGCACCAATGACCAAGGTTCTAGCATTCATGAAGAGCTCGACCGGACACAAGGTGTTTGGCGTGCTGCTCGGCGCCGCCTCCACGTATCTGCTCCAGGGGCACGTGGACGTGGCCACTGTGCTTCGCGCGCTCGGATTCGGCGGCTGAGGCATGATATTCGTGCTGCTCGGGCTATTGATTCTCGGCCCCGTCATGGGCGCGGCCGCGTTCTGGCAAGCGCGCCGAGCGCTGGGAGCGGCCGAGTCCGTGCGGGGAGAGCTGCGCGCGCTTCGTCTGCAGGTCGGCAACGTGATCGATCTACTCACCGCGGCGGGCTTCAAGAAGCCCAAGCGCCCGGGCTGGGAGGACGACTGGAAGGAGACCGTGGTGCGCGACAGCGAGTCTCCTGAGCTCAGCTGGATGCAACCGCGGCAGAAAGGCGATTCCTGATGCTCCTCATGGTCTCAGCGCAGGGCATCGCCATGGTCAAGGCGTTCGAGGGATTCCGCGCCGATGCCTACCTCGACATCGGCGGCGTCCCGACCATCGGATACGGCGAGACGCAGGGCGTGAAAATGGGCGACACGGTCTCGGAGCTGGAAGCTTCTGCGGACTTGAAGCTGCGGCTCGATCACGACTTCACGCCGCGCGTGATCGACGCGCTGCCAAAGTTCAGCGGACGCATGAATTCGAACGAATTAGATGCGCTCGTATCGCTCGCCTACAACATCGGCTCGGCGGGATTCGCGACCTCGACTCTGGCCAGGCTTCTGGAGGCTGGAGACGTTTTGAACGCAGCTGAGCAATTCGCGCTGTGGAACCACACGGGCGGCAACGAGGTGCGCGCGCTCACGAAGCGTCGGGCGCATGAGATGCGCGTCTTTTTGAGCGGCTACTGACAATCGAAAGCAGGAACGCATGAAGAAAGAAGAGATGCACATTGCGCTCGGGCTCCCGCCCCCTCCGCCCGGAGAAGGCGACACGAGTGACGCTGACGGCGGCGATGACGAGCAGGCGGAGAACGACGCTATCGACGCGCTGTTCGATGCTACCGACCCGGCTGCGCGTCGCGAGGCGTTCAAGCGCGCCGTGGAGCTCTGCACCAAGGATGCCGGCGGCGGCTACTGAGGTATCGTGGATTCGATTTCGCTCCTGAACCTGCGCACGGCAGTCATCAACGAGGCATCGATTGATGGCCAGACGGGAGCGAACGGTCGCCACACCACGGCGTCCCTGAACGCGATGATCAATCGCTACTGCCGGGATGCGCGGCGGCTGGGGGCCGATGCTGGGCCTCCCTGGTACCAGCAGCTCGGCGCCATCACGACGATCCCGGCTGTCACGGCCAATGAGGACTTCATAGAGATCCCGTTCCCGAGCAACGCGCTCGAAATTCTCGGGGTCGACGTCCAGACCTCTGGCGGCAGCGCGGTCAAGTGGCGCGGGCTCGACCCGGCGGACTGGACTCAGCGGCGTCAGCTGAACAGCGACTTCTCCTATCCCGAGGGCGGCGTGGGATGGTGGGCGATCGAGTCGATGCCCGAAGCGCGCGACGCGAGCAGCGCCAGCGGCGGGCTCATCGCGCTGTTTCCGTCGACGCTGAGCGGCAGCTACCGGGTCACGTATCGAGAGCAGTTCACCGACATGACGCAGGACACGAGCCTGTTCGTCGGCATCGTCCCGATGTTCACGTGGGTGATCAACAAGTGCGTGTTGGTGCTTACCAAGCGCGACAACAACAAGAAGGGCGCTTTTGCTGCTGCCCAGCTCGAAGTTCAGGCGGCCGAGGCAGCGGTGCTGAAGGCGGCTCAGCGCACGCGCCAAGGCGGCGCAGTCACACCGAAGCGTATCGGAGGAGATAGATTGTAATGGCACTCACAGGCAGACGTACGTTTTTCACGATCGCTAGCACCAGCGCTGCGGCGCCCACGACCATTCTCCCCGCTCAAGGCGGGACCAAGACGCGCTACATCCGCGCGATCCTGCCGTACAACGGCGACACGGTCGCCCGCGCTTGGTCGCTAGAGTTTGGCGCGGCCACGCTGACGGCTGCCAACAGCGAGCCGTTCCAGGAGAGCATCCCGGCTAACAGCGGCCGCTCGCTTGGGCCAGTCGTGTACCCGGGTCGCGGCGCGCGCATCGACAACGTCGCTCTCAGCGCCTTCGCGGGGGCAGCGTCGGTCATCAGCGGGTCGATCATATTTGACGAGAGCGACACCGTCGACGCCTGAGCGAGGCTCGTATGCCGCGCACGCTCTCGATCCCATTCAATGCGGGGCAGCGCGAGAAAATCGCTGCCAAGCATGCGCCTTTTGGGGTCCTGAAACTCGGCAAGAATCTCCGGCATCGCGAGCAGGGCGGCCTGGGCATGCGCTACGGCTACGCGCCGGTTGGCAACGGCACGATCACCGGCACGCTCGTTGCGCATGACCTGCACGAGTATCAGGGGCGCTTGCTGGCTCTCGGGAGTGACCAGCTCGAAGGCTACCCGCACGACATCCTAGAGTTCGTCAACCTGCCCAACCAGAAGTGGAGGAGCGCGCAGGGCACCGGTAATCGGTACGCGGTCTCTCCCTTCACCAACGCTCGTGAGGTGGGCAACGTCCCACAGATCCAGGGCGGAGCTGACCACGTGGACGCGGCGAGCGGCGGCGGATACGTGCTGCTCGTTTATCGCTCGACCGACAACACGCATACCTACGCGACCATCGTCGACGCGCGCACCAACCAGAGCGTCTACTTCGAGGACCTGAGCAACATCGGCATCGGAGGCCTGTGCAGCTTTGAACGCGCGGCGTTTGCAGGCGGCAGGTTCTTCGTGATGGCCACGAAGCTGAGCGATAACTCTGTCAAGATCGCTTCGTTCCAGGTCGGCGTCGACTCCAACTTCCAGACTTTCGCCACGGTCGACGGGGCCAACGGTGCGTTGGTCACGGCGGCTGATCTAGTACCAGTCTCGCGCAACAGCACGGCGCTCCTCTGTGCGGCGTTCGACCGTGGCACTTCTACCGACCTGTCGATCAAGGTGTTTCAGAGCAACGGGACTCAGCTCGGCAGCACCATCGCGGTAACGGGCACCAATACGACCGTGCTGCAGCTCGACGCGGACCAGACCGACAACACCATTCTGCTCGCCACGGTGGAGTCAGCGGCATCCAAGCTGCGCACGTTCAACTTCGCAGGCACTCTGCTCGCTGGGCCCACCACGATCCAGGCTGTTGCCCAGGGAGTGAGCGTCGCGCGCCGCACATCGGGCGTCGGCTCAGACACGGCTTTCGTGTCTAGCAAGGTGAGCTTCGACACTTTCATCCAGAGCTGCGCCGTCGACAATCACGCCGGGTTGGCCACGTTTCAGACGCTGTTTAATGCCAGTCCCACGTCGCGGCTCTTCAGCTTCACCGGGATAACTCCGGACTTGGTGCTCGGGGCGATCGTTGGGCGCGGCAACAACAGCACGAATCTCACGAACGTTCTGTTCCACGTGGGGTCGAGCGTGGTGCACGCCATGTCGAGGGATTACCTGGAGGCGGCGGCCCCTTCGCTGGCGCTGCCAACCAGCGTGACGTTGGACGCCACCACGGGCGCGCTCTGCTGGTGCTCGCTGCATCAGCAACCCGGCACGATCGGCGTCAACAAGTTCCCGACGGTCACGCTGGTAGACTACCGCTCGACTGCGCGCGTTCAGGGCGTCACCTACGGCGGCCTGCGGTACTTCGCGGGCGCTGCGCCGTGGATCTATGACGGCCGTGCTGCAACCGAAGTGGGGTTCATCGAGCCTCCGATCATCATCAGCGTGACCCCGGACAGCTCTGGAGGGTCCCTCACCCCCGGCGCCAAGTACACCTATGTCGCTCACTGGGAGGTGACCTATGCGGATGGCTCGTTTATCGAGAGCGCGCCTAGCCCACCGGTGAACGTGACGATGGGCGTGGCCGACACCGAGAACACGGTCGCCGTGACCGGCCCGCACACGCTGCGCACGGTGCTAGGCGCGTCCGCGTTGGGCTCCAGCGTGACGCTGGTGCTGTCTAGGACCGAGTGGAGCCCGACGACGCTCGACCCCGTCTCGGGTATCCCGGGGTCGCAGTTCAGCGTGTTCCGGCGCAGCAAAGAGGCTGACCTGTCTGCCGACGTAACGCTGTACGGGCAGAGCACGTCCCTAGTCGACCAGACCCCAGATAGCTCGCTCGGAACGCGCGGCGCGATCTACACCCAGGCCGACCGAGGAGAGTTCTCTGGGCCACTCGAGCATAATGCCGTCGAGAGCTGCCGGTACATCACTGCGAGCGAGAGCCGGATCTACACCGGCGGCTTGGTGCGCCCCTTCGAAGTTCAGGTCAGCTTGGATGCATTCCTCGGGCAGCCCTACACCTGGTCTTTCCGCTCGAACTTCTACCAGCAGGTTAGCGATGCGGTCCTGGCTGTTTACTCGCTCGGCGGCTTGGCGCTGGTCTTCACCAAGGAGGACATCTTCGCGCTGTTGTCGGGGCTGCCTGATGACGAGGGCAAGGGGGCGCTGGGCTCCCCTCGGAGGCTGTCTGCCCCAGCAGGTCTGAAGGACTGGCGAAGCCTCGTGGAGGAGCCTGGCGGCCTCTGGTGCCAGCTGGACGACGACAAGCTGTTCCGCATCGCGAGCCCAGGCGCGGTGCCCACGTGGGCCGGCGCCGACATCCAGAAGACGCTGCAAGCGTTCCCCACGATCACCGCGGCTGCGCGCCACAAGGCGGACAACGTCGTGCTGTTCGCAGCGAGCAACGCGGCGCTGACCGACGCGCGCATCATCGTGCGCGACCAGCTGTTCGAGACCTGGCTGCTCGATACGCCGCCGCTGCAGTCGAGCAAGGGCATCGAAGCGCTGACGGTCTTCGGGCGGCAAGCTGCCTACATCTCGGGCGGCATCGTCTATACGCAGACGATCGGGAGCTTCGCAGACGGTACGGCCACATTCATCGACCTGGAAGCTCTCACGCAGCCCATCTACCCGTTCGGGCTCGGCGGCTACGGCCTGATTCATGACGCGCTCATCACGCTCGAATATCGCGGCGATTGCGTTCTCTCGATTCGCGTCAGCTACGACGATGGCAAGACGTTCCCGCAGACCGTCAGCTGGACGCTGCTCGCCTCCGATGGTCTCAGCGCCGGCAGCACGGTGCAGAAGCGCTGGGCGTTGCCTCAGGACGTGACCAGCTCAGTCGTGTTCGATATCACGGTCACGACCAACGGGGCTCCCACGGAAGGCGTGGTGCTGAACGAGCTGACTCTGCTGGTCGAGTCCGAGTCGGGATTGAAGGAATTGAACCCGGCTGATTGCGCATGACCGAAGATGAGCTGCGGCTCGTAATCAAGCGCTTCGAGCAGCGCCTCGCGGCGCTCGAGCTGAAGCCGACCGACGTCAAGGTCCAGAACGCATCGTTCACGGCCAACGAGGGTCAGCATTGCATCATCGAGGCGCCTGTCTCACCGGTTCTGACCGCAACGCTACCGAAGGCGCGTCCCCAGAACCGCAACGAGCGGGTCACCTTCACGCTGCGCAATGCCAACCCGGTGCGCTTCATCGCGGTGGACGGGCTCATCAATGGCCGGAGCTCCGGCATCATGAACCTGCCCGGGACCTTCGACGCCATCAGCGATGGCCTGACAGGCTGGGCGATCTCCGTGCTCGCCGGCGGACCGGGGGCGACCGGAGCGAGTGGCGCGCAAGGCCAGCAGGGGCCTCAAGGCATCCCCGGTAGTGACGGAGCCGATGGCGCCGACGGGCGCGATGGCTCGCCCGGCATACCCGGCACCCCAGGGGCAACCGGGCCGCAGGGCATCCCCGGCAACGATGGCCTGGACGGCTCCGACGGCAGGGATGGCGTCGATGGGCCTCCCGGCGCGCCAGGGGCTCCAGGAACGGCTGGAGCGACTGGGCCCCAGGGTCCGCAGGGTATTCCGGGAAACGACGGCGCAGATGGCGCCCAGGGCGAGGACGGGGCACCTGGGGTGGCTGGCCCAGCTGGCGCCGCTGGAGCGCCAGGAGCCACAGGCCCGCCTGGCCCGCAGGGCATCCCCGGCAACGATGGCGCCGATGGCAAGGATGGCGCTGATGGCGCGCCCGGCACACCAGCGCCGGTTCTCACGCTGAGCCCGGGGCAGTTCTTGGGCCTAAATATCGATGCCGCCGGGAACGGGCCCGCCGTCGCGTTGACGGGCGCGCAAGGCGGGCAGAACCTCAGGCGTGACAGCTGGGTAGCAGACACGACAAGCACCGGCACAGTTGCTGATTACGTCATCGCAGAGACCACTACCGGGGTGCGATTCGATGTGTCCAGTGCACTCACCCTAGCGGGTATCTCGTTGGGCGGTGCCATCGATGATGGGAAGGACTTCTTCCTCACGGCGCGAAGCACCAGCTCGCCCGTTACTCTACCGCATGAAAGCGGGTCAGAGGCCACTGCCGCCCGTCGTTTCGCCTGCCCCGGAAGCATCGCCGCCACCCTGCTCCCGAACGAGACCGCATCTATTCTGTCGGACTCACTCACGGGGCGGCGCCGCATCGTAGGGCTAGCTCGCGCCCGCTCTGCAGTGCAGGCCAACGCAGGCACCATCTCGCCCGCCGAGACGCTGAACTTCACAGACGGCGTGAATACGCGCGCGAATGTGGCTGTCGCAACCGGCGTGTCAGCAGTCAGCGTCGACTTTCGTCGAGACGTGACGCGGCCGTCCTGGTCGGATGATTTCGAGTATCTGTTCGCTGCGGGGAACGTCACCACAGCCGGCAATACGTTCACTACCAGTGCGGGCGCGTGGAGCGTGGCCACATCAGCCTCGACGGCAACCCTCGGCCTGCAGGGGCCATTCACAGATTCGACGGTAGCGGCCGCAGACGGGCCAGACCACCCGGGTTTCATAAAGATTGACCCGAACAACATCACAGGGAATCGGATCGCGATCTTCAAGGGCGGGGCCGGCTCGTTTGCAGGGACGGCTGGTTACCAGTCGTCTCGCGTGCTGACGTTTGAGGGCATCTTCAGGATCAGCAACCTAATCAACACTGACTTCAAGTTCGGGATGAGCGACCAGATACTGCTCGCCACCCCCACCAACGGGGTCTACTTCCAGATGAACGCGGGCACGATCACCGGCAACTGCCGCACTGGCGGCGTGACCGGCACGACCTCGGGCACTTTCAGTCCCACTGCCTCGGCCTGGTTCTACTTGCGCGCCGAGCAGGTGGTAGTCGGCACGTGGGCTTTCTTCGCGGGCGCCACCAAGGCCACCGCGTTCAGTCTGAGCACGATCAGCGCGCACATTCCCCCGGATACCGCCCGCCTCACCCCTTACGCGGAACAGTCAGCGAACCTGTCCTCTGCGCTGACCAGCCTTTGCGACATCGACTACATCATGTTCGAGACACAGGCTTTGAACCGATGATCGCAGTCGCTTCGACCCCTGGCACCTCAAGGTAACACAATGTCATTCCTCGCCGATGCACGAAGCAACGAATTCCAAGGCGCTCTCGACCAGATTGGCGGGCAGAGCATCACGGACGCGCGCACCGCCAGCGCCACCATCAACGCCGTCAACGGCGAGGTCGCGATGGATCTGGTCGGTAAAGCCACGGCCATGTTCGACTTGCGCGGTACCACGAGCGCGACGTACGTGTTCGAGGGTAGCCTCGACGGCGCCAACTACTACGGGCTCGCAGGGGTGCTGCTAGCGGGCACCATCAATGGCGCGACAGTGACCCAGCAGGATGCCAGCAACCTGGTGCTGAGCGGCGTCAACGCCTGCCTGGTGGAAGTGCAGTGCGCGGGCTTCCGGCGTATCCGAGCGCGATGCACATCGTTCACGAGCGGCTCTTGCGTGGTGACGGCGCGCGCGAGCGCGGCCCCATTCCAGCTAGGCGTGCCCAGCCTGGACACCGCGGAAGCCGTCATGAACCTGGTGAGCTCGCAGGTCTTCATCGACACGTTCGACGCGAGCTTCGACACGACGAATAACTGGAACACACCAACGACTGGCAACGCGGGCGTGGCATTCGCGTTCTCTGGCGCGAGCATCACTGGCGGCACAGGAACGACCGCGAACGGTTTTTCATACACGACAACGAGGAACTCCTTCCAGCCCGGTAATCCCGGCTATCTGGAAGTGCAACACAACATCGGCATCCCTGACGGAGCGGCGCCCACGGCGAACAGCTACCGCTTCTGGGGCCTGGCCACCATCCCCGCCACCCCAACCACGGCCGCACCGTTGACCAACGCGCTCGGGTTCGAGATCACCACTGCCGGCAAGATGGTGGTGGTCTGCTACCAGTCCGGCGCTCGCGCCGTGATTCAGGACCTGAGTGCAGCCACTGGCAACGGCAGGCAGCCGCTCGATGGGAACGCCCACAAGTACTACATGTGGATCCGAGGCGACATCGGGTTTTTCGCCATCGATGGGCGCGACAAGACGCACGTCGTGGCGACGTTCCTGACGGGCGCTCTCGGACCTGACGTCACCACGCTCCCCATCGCACTACTCTGCGTGGGCGGGCCTACGCCGCCGGTCAGCAATAGCCAGCTGGTCGACAACATGAGCTGTGTGGGCGATACCGCGCAGTCCAACATCACCATCTCGGATGGTCAGTTCCCGTTCCGATTGGCCACGATTAAAGCTGCTAGTACTCCGGCCGCCGCAACTGATGGTTCCCTCGTCGTGGCGCTGCATCCCAGCAGCCCAGATTCTGGGCGCGTAGCTACCAGTAACCCGACGAATGCCTCCAACGCAGCGGCGGCCCCGATGATGGTGGACAAGGCGGGCCGCCTCGTGGTGACGCCGACGCACACGCGCGATCTGATCGCGAAACAAGTCACACTGATTGCTGCCGCGAGCGTCGCTGAGACCACGATCATCACCGCTGGCGGGGCTGGGGTGTTCAACGACTTGATCGGCTTCGTGGTCAGCACAACCAACGCAGCTGTTGCGACTCTGATTCTGCGAGATGGCACTGGTCAGGCCAGCCCGTTCACGCAATCATTCAACTACCCGGCCACGGCGGCCGTGCCACTTGCGCCCCTGGTGATCACTTTCCCGGTGCCAGTGCCCCAGGCGGCCGCCAACGCCAACTGGACGATGCAGGCGAGTGCCAATGCCAACGGCATTACCATTCTCGCGCTGTTTGCGAAGAATCTCTAAGAAAGGAACCTCTCATGCTACCGCTAACAACTGACCAACAGGCGTACATCGACGGTCTGGAAGATGTCTTGCATGCGGTCAAGACGGCGCTGGTGCAGTCGCTAAAGACTGACAACGACAGGGCCTCAACTTTGACTGAGGCCTCGACAAAATTGCTTGCGTTGCAGGCCGCCAGAGCAGCTCTGCAGTCTGCTGCTTTGGAGAACAGAGTGGGCGGGGTGCAGCTGAAACGCGGAGACGGGTCTACTGCGGGCAATTCTATACCTGAAATCTAACCCCTGCCGCTGGCACTATCTCAATGGGCGTCACGATCAAGTGGTCTGAGGTCACGGCCGCAGAGTTCAACTGATGCGGACCTACTCTGGCCGCATCCAAACACAGGGCAGCTCAGAACACACCAGTTCCAGGGATGCGGAGTCGATCGGCGACCCGGCCCTAGCATGGCCGGACATGAGGCCCTCGACGCTGTGGCTTCCGTTCCCCTCGAGCGCGTGCCCCATCTCGTGGGCCACGGTCAGAGTCGCGAGCTCCAGGCCGAGCATGGTGGACACGAGTATCGTGTGGGTCCCTTGGCTCGTGTAGCCACGGAACACACTTCCGACTGGGATCGGCGGCACGTCCGCCTCGGTGCCCAGCGTGACCGCCCAACCACCCTCACCAACGTGGACATCGCAGCCCGTCGCAGCGCTCCACCGCGCCGCCGCCGCCTGGGTTGCCTCGAGCAGCAACGGCTCCGGAGTGAACACGCGCACGCAAGCCGTGGCCTGGCTTTGAAGGACGTTCGGTCCGGCCACGAGCTCCGTATCCAGGGCATCCTCAGGGATGCCTACGGGCTGCGCGCAGCCGAGCGCGGCAAGCATGGCGAGCGCCAACCAACGGGTCACAGAGTCTCCCCCTCGGTCTCAGTGACCGGCTCGCGCGAGTCAGACTTGAGCGGCTCCTGATCGCTGCACACCGTGTCCCGCTCTGGCGCGGATGCACCGATCCGCGCCAGGAACGAGTCTGTGCCTATGCGGCGCAGCTCCACTGCCCGGGAGGCGCGCTCGGGGATGCCGTATCTAGCCATCTGCTAGAGATGACACCGAAGTTGTTATCTGTCAAATGTGACGGCGTCAGAGCAGACATCCAGTACCAGCTCGTGGGCTCCGGGTCAGCTATACAGAGCCTCCCAGCGCGTCGCGCAAGTGCCCGTTCACCAAGATGATTACGAGCGCGATTGATGTGCTTCGGCGCCCGTGATAGGTCGGGCTTCCAATGAAGATTCCCACCATTCAGGCGGCACTCGTGGTCAGTATCATCGCGGGTTGCTCATCGGACAGCCCAGCGCCCACGTCCGGACCAGACGGTTACGCGACGCACGTCAGTCACGGCCCGTACCCGGTATCTGCTCCGGACGCCGGGGCGGGCGCCACTGGCGCGGCAGGGGTGGTCTCCCCTCAGCCGCGCCACGGGGGATAGTCCACTCAGCTCAGTCGCAGTTTTGCGGCTCCTTGGTGCAGTCAGGCACGTTGCTGGCAGGGATGGATCCGGTCTTGATAGTGACCGCGCCGCCTCCCCCCACGTAATCGCCCAACGCCTGACCGAACCCCTGCGGGATGTCGAAATCTGTAGACGGCTGGCCGCAGAAGACACCGGTGCGCATCATGCCCGCCCGGAAGTGCCCGAATCCGAAGCCATGAAGCAGCTCATGCTTGGTGGTCTGGGAAGCATAGGCGCGCATCAGCGCCAGCCGCTGCGGGTTACCCACCGTGTGGAATCCGCAGACGTTGACAACGAAGTCCCAGATATTTTCCGGAGAGATGTCCACAAATGACTGGTCAGGAGCCGTGTAGAACACGGACCCTGGGTCAACCCCGCCGCTGGCCGGCAGTTGGACAATCTGAGCAGTGCTGAACGTGTCGCTGAAGATCCCTAGGTCGCTTGCCGTGTGATAGCAGTGGATGGGCATGGTCATCTTCGTGCCCGTGGCGTTGTTGAGATGGGACACGACCCCCGAGCCCAGACCGTCCAGAGCCGTGACCGCCTTCTCGATCTCCTGGAAAATAGCGGTGGACTCGGCCTGGGTTCCGCCGTGGTCCAGGATGTAGTGGTTATGTTCCAAGCACGCCGCGTCCAGCGTGAACGTCCAGTTGATCTGCTTGAACTGAGGGAATACGCATGGGCTGCCGTTCGTCGAGGGCCCGTAGCACGGGCCAGTCTCACTCCCGTTCTTGGTGCCATCGCCGTGGTAGCGATCCGAAGTCCAGGCTTCCGCAGCCTGCCCAAAGTCGCCGGTAGGCTCGCCCGTGAACGCGGGATCGCCTGGCAGTAGTGACGGGTCGGTGGTGTCGCCATCGATGAGGCGATACGTAGGGGATACGTCCGTGGTGTCGGTGCCAGCGCAGCCCATAGCGAGAGCCAGAAGCGCGCCCATCGGATACAACTTTTGATTCATTGGTGAAACACTTTCCGAGGCCTCTTGGCCTCTGTCCGCGCACGACTCGCCTTTCACAAGAGGAGAGGTGGTTTGCTGTCGAGCGCAGGCAGTGACCCAGAAGTCTAACGAGACGACGTCAAACCTGACGTATCACTCCGTCTCCAGACACGATACGAGTAGCCGCAGGTCATCCTCGGTGAAGTCGAGGTCTGCATAATCCTCGTTCCCGTTCGAGATCAGGTTGCCCCGCGCCAGGTGCATCCCGTCGGCCATCGGCAGGTGCTCCGCGCAGCCGCCCCAGCCCGAGATGATGTGACCGAGCTCGTGCAGCAGGGAGTTGATGATGAATGCCTCTGGCCGCTCGAGCAACGCGGGGCTGACCTTCACGTACGTGCTCTCCGGCGAGCAACCTTCCGCGAAACACCAGCGCTCGTAGTAGGCGCGCGCCTGCGATCCCTCGGGCAGGGCTGAGCTCAGGAACATCGGAATGCCGTCGTCGGACACCGCGACGTTGAACCCGAGACGGGAGTAGCGGTCCGTGACGGACTGCATGAATGGCTCGAGTGCCTCGTCTGGGGAGACGTGCAACGCGGACAGGAACACGGGCCCATTGGGGCTGGGGCGCGGCGGGGGCTGCTCAGCGCCGGGGCTTTCCGGCGTAGCCACGGCTGGCGCGGCGAGTTCTATGGGCTGGGACCCACTGCCGGCCGCCGAGCACCCGCAGAGAGCGATCGCTGACACCGCCGCCAGGGCGCGCATGGTAGGCATCCCCCACAGATGACACCGAAGTTGTTATCTGTCAAACTAGACGACGTCAAATCTGACCAGCCCAGGCGATGGGCGCGCCGGCCCGGGAGAACCTAAACGCGACGGCTACTCCTCGTCAGTCGACTGCGGCGGCCGCAACGGAGGGCGCTTGCCGGCCGCATAGAGCTCGGCGCGCTTCTTCTCTGCCAGGTCGCGGAGCATCTGCCCGTAGGGGATGCCGAGGTAATAGGCTAGCCCACGGATCCGGTCGGCCACTTCCGCCGAGGCTTTGAAGTTCAGCGGGACGTCGTACCCGGCAGGCTGTTTGCGCGGCCTGGTACGACCGCCAGGGTCATCCGCTGGCGGTCGGAGCGGAGGCCGCTTGCCCTCATCGTAGAGCCGCTGCCGCTCCTCTTCGGCCAGGTCGCGCAGCAGCTGCGAATAGGGGACGTCCAGGTAGTAGGCGAGACCGTTAATGCGCTCGGCGCCCTCGGCCGTGGTCTTTAAATTCAAGAAGACCGTGGTCTTGGCTCCGCCGGGTAGTCGATAGCCCATGATCTTCATGTCCTAGTCGTTATCAGGTTGTTCTCTGCGCCGCAATGCGCAGCCTACACCGGCGCACCAAACGTTGGCGCCTGTGTGTCTTTTTTGTAGCCAGTTCAAGTCTAATAGCTACAATCGTTTCGATGGCGCAAAGTGCCGCAATGCTCGCACTCACGGAGCAGCAAGTCCGCGGATTGCTTGTGCGAATCACCCGGCTTTCTGCCGCGGACATTGATTCGGCCGTCGAGCAATACCGACGTGGTGAACCAGTTATTTGGTCTGACCTCGACCGGAGATTCGCGCTACGAGCGCTCTCGGGTGGGAGGAGGCGTAAGTCAAAATGACGTGGAGTGCAGGGGACTTCTTGCTCGAGGACTTGATTCAGCGATGGCTGGGCGATCTGGACGGACAGGTGCGGGGCCGTACCCAGACGCTCTATCGACTGCATTGGGAGACGCATCTCCTCCCGTGGTTCGGCTCCCTCACGGGGCTCAACAAGGCGCGGGTCCGCGAGTACTGCAGCCGTCGCCTCAAGGTCGTGAAGCGCTCCACGCTCATGAAGGAGCGTTCCACGCTGCGCAGCTTCCTCGCCTGGTGCCGTGAGAGCGGCTACCTCGACGAGAGCGCCTTCTTGATTCCAGACCTGCCGCGCCGCGCCGCTGGCACTCCCTACGAGGTGCGCCGCCGCGGGACAGCGACCCCGCTCACCCCTGAGGAATGCGCTCGGCTGATCAGCGCTCTGCCGCTCTGGTCGACACCGCGCGGGGAGCGCGCGCCGTTCCCGGTCCGGTCGCGATTCATCGTGGCCTATGAGACGAGCCTGAGGCCGGCCACACTGGACGCGCTCTCTGTGCCGGAGCATTACTCGCGCGGGAGCGACCGGCTCCGCATCAGCGCCGACATCGACAAGGCGGCCTTTGCCCGCGAAGTGCCTCTGACGCCAGCGGCTCGCGAGGCGCTCGACTCCGTGGTCCCGGAGCAAGGGGTCATCTTCGGCAAGCACGACTACCGGGACCAACTCGAGGCGGCGGCGAAGCGCGCCAAGCTGGCAGCCGACAAGGCGAGGACCTTCTGCGCCTACGACCTGCGCCATGCGCGCGCCACGGAACTGGCGGAACGGAATCTCGTGGGCGCGGCGCACATGCTGGGGCATAAGCAGCTGACGACGACGTCCCTCTATGTGCATACTGGGTTCCGAGCCGCCGAGCGCGCTCTCGCAGAGGGCAGCGACCCCACTACCAGCGTGCGGATAGTGGGGCTCACGAAATGCCCTGAAGAGGGCTGTGCGAAGGAGAGGACTCGAACCTCCACGGTTGTGAAACCGCTAGCACCTCAAGCTACGGACGCGGTTAAACATGGTTGCGGCTCACCGGCATCGTCTGTTGCGACGGAGCTCCTCAGACGCGCCTGCGCGGGCGAGCAGGTGGAGCGCGCTGAGCTCGTCGCCTTCGCTCGTCAGACGTTGGCGGCGCACAAGTCCGGGCGCCTCGCGTTGGCGGTGCTGGACGGCTCCAAACATTGGGAGCGGCGCGCGCTCGAACTGGCTCAGCTCATACGCGAGTCTGAGTGCTCATCCGAGTCCGAGGAGGTCCAGTCGTGACATCCGGGGAAAACATGAAGACCAAATACGTATCCGTTCACCTGCGTTTGCCGCAGCGGATCGCAGCAGAGCTCTGCGCGATCACGAGACATCTCGAAGGCGACCTGGAGCTCGCCGACACCGACGAGCGCGGACGTTATGCGCGAGCGATCCGCTACGCGATTCGTCGCTGCGCGCGCCAGCTCGCCGAGAAGCCTGGGGAGGGCGTGTGAAGCTCTGGTTCGTGTTGCATCTGCCGAGCGGCACCCAGCGGCAGCTCTACGCGCCGTCTGCAGCGCTGGCGATCGCGTTGTCAGGTTGGCCAGAGCACGAGTCGATCGCTCAAGAGGCTGGCGCCCGATGAGGGAACCTTACATCCCGCTGTTCACCTCCGTCGTGAGGTCGTCTCTGTGGTCTCAGAGCGGTGACTGCATCAAGGTTTTTTTGACCCTGTGCGCAGAGGCCGACCCGGAGGGATTCGTATCCGCCAGCGCAGACGGCATTCGTCGTCTAGCAGACCTTCCGCTCACGGACACGCTTCGGCATCTGGCCGCGCTCGAGAGCCCGGACCCACAGTCGAAGGATACCAGCAGAGACCGCAACGCTGACGGGAGGCGCATCGAGCGGGTTCCGAACGGCTGGCGCGTGGTGAATTTGGAGTGGTACCGAGTGGAGGCCAGCAAACAGGCGGAACGAGCCAGGAAACGGCGCTGGGCCAGGGACAACAATAGCGGTCGGCCCGCGGGTGCTAGACGTTCTGCTAGACGCACCGAAACCGAAACCGAAACC